>AMFJ01002541.1_pt1 | contig 13658 bp, 14 predicted proteins | sample 427208 | NCBI WGS metagenome assembly AMFJ01 (sample SAMN02954298, study PRJNA114691) | groundwater metagenome | biome: aquatic; feature: subsurface aquifer; material: sediment; isolation source: subsurface aquifer sediment | place: USA: Rifle, CO | collected 2008-08
AGTTGAGATAAATATCTTATGTAAAGTACTTGCGTAATCATGTTTATTATACTCCATGAATTCAGATAGTCAAATTTAATGTATTATTTGAAAATAAAAATAGGTGTGTTATAATCCAATTACAATATAGCCTAAACCATTGGAAACTATGGCATGGCGCAATAAAAACCTAAGCAGTAAAAACGGTCTCGTGACTGGTACTTATTGCTTAGGTCGGTGCTCGAAAGAGTGTCGGGTTGCCCGAAAGGGTTACCACTGGTTCGCGGGACCTTTTGTGTTCCTTGAATCAGTTTAAATCTTAAATAATAAAACAATGGAAAATCCTAAGCAACCCTTGGAACAGGGGCGAAATGTTCAAAAACCATTTTATAAAAAATGGTGGTTTATTTTAATTGCAGTTTTATTACTGCCGTTCTATTTTTATTTGTTGCCGTTCGTCTTAATTTGGTATATTTGGGCAAAAACGATGATAAATAAGATCTTGAAAATAATCATTACTGTGTTTATCATCACTTTGCTGATAATTTTTTTCGCAAACATTGATACATCTGAACAAAAAACAAAAATAAATGGACAGGAACAACCCAATAGAGAACTAGAAATAAAAGAAAAAACAATCGATCAAGATCAAGAAATTTTTGAGTCTCAAAAACAACAAATACAGCCAGACGTTATTTATGATGAGCAACCCGAACAGGTAGATCAGGCAAAAGAAGAAGTGAAAATAGAAGCTGAAAGCGACCCAGAGATAGCCTCCAGAGAACAAATTGAAATTATTGTAAAAAATATTGGAGATTATGAAGTTACAGTTTGGGATTTAAAAGGAAATCTAGCGAAAAATACAACACCAGCACCATACGAAGTTTTTGTTATTGCGGGAAATGGAAAAATTGCAAACTGCTTTCATGCAAAAAATGTCATGCTTGATGTGATGAAAAAACTGTATTCTGATACCGCAGTAAAAGATAAAATAGCCAGAGTTATGTTTACATCTTGGGGTCAATTGAAAGTGAGTCTTGGATCTGAAGACGGGACGAAACTTGATTGGGCAACAGTGGGTCCAACAAATTTTTGGGATGTAATGATGAAAGTTAAATCTTATGAAGATGAAACAGGACCAATAAACCAGCGCACTTGGGGTGTAAGTATTGGAAAAGACTGCGAATAAAGAAGATAACAAATTAGAGGCGGAACTATATCCGCTTCTTTTTTTACGTAAAATCTAATTTCGCATACCTTCTGTCCATCTCTTGTCCACACTAAAAATGTATATGTATTTTGGAAATCACCTACCTTTTGCCTACCTTCTGCCCACAATTTATATATGTATTTAGGAGATTGCCAATCAAATACTAATCTTTTGCTGGTCAATTGCAGTCAATGTTTAGTTATTATTGTGTTAAAGTTGAATTTAGGGTTAAATTAAAGTATGAATGAAATAAAAATTAACTGGCTTGAAAAATTAAAGACAGCCCTTATTGTTATAACAATCAAGGGTGAGTTGAGACAACCACAAAATTATGCAATGGGACGCGTTCCAAAAGGTCAATCTCGTTGGCATATAGCGCAACAATACATCTATGATATAGATAGAATTTTACGAGAAATGCGAGCCGCGACATCCTTTGTTTCAAGTTTACCGGAGGATGATTTTTTAAAAAATCATTCAATTAGTCGTGAAGATTACATAATGTATCATCAAGGATATTTATTGGATCTAACACATCAATTAAAAGATAAGGCTTGCCAACTAATCAAAGCAGTAATAACGCCCGAAAAAGACTATAAAAAGAAAAAACTAGAAAAGAAAACAAAACTTAGCGGGCTACTCAAAGACTCTAATGTGAAAAAAATACCTAGATTGCTAGAATTTTTAACAGTATGGGATGATGACACTCAAAATGGACCAATAGCAAAAGCATTGAAAAAAAGGACAAACTATCATCACTATAAAAATCCTCTGCCTAGCGTACAAAGCTATATGCGCGCTAATTCTTTTAGCTCCATGCTTGATCCAAAATTCTTAAATCAAATAACTGAATATGGGAAAAAAAAGCTTAAGGAAGAAGCTGAAAAAAATTCAACGTTATGGCATTTAGATGGATCGAGAGAAATGAGCAATCTTCTTAGTGAGGCAGAAAAAAATATTGATAACATGGCAAAATCCTTAATGAAATACTATAAGTTCTCCACTTTTAAAGAGGATGTGGATTTGATAAATAAGTATTTAAAATTAGATGATCTAGTTAGAGCAAAGAGAGCTTCATATAGTTTGGATTCATTATTACCAGAAGTCAAAACTGTTATTGATGCTTTAAGAAAAGTTTTACTTGAAATTTTTGGAGAAAATTTAAGTGCTATTTACGTAACTGGCAGTATTTTTCGTGAAGATTTTATTCCCTTTATATCAAATTTAAATTTTGTAATTGTTGCAAAAGAAAATGCCAAAAAAGAAGAATTATTAGCAAAAGTTTTCTTAAAAAAGATTTCAAGAGAAGCTGGTTTTTTAACGGAAATTAAGGTATTTTCAAAAGATGACTTTACGGCGCCAGTATCAGAAAAAATACGGTTTATTTGCCTAACAGATGGGTTACTATTGGTAGGTGAAAATTTACTTGAAAAAGAGCGTTTACCTAAGGTCTGTTTCAATTTAGCGTGGGTGTTAAATAAAGATTTTAAGGACTATGTAGATAAGGTAACGGAAAAATTGAAAGATCCATTGGTGGTTCTTTCAAAGAATCAATTATCTTTTATTGCTAGAGAATTTATAAAAAAATGCTATTGGTTAAGTTTTTCAATGGTAATAGGAAATCACGTTATTTATACTACAAGCTTTAAAAAAATTAGAGAACTACAAAATTTTTATTACCCAGAAAATAAAAAACTCAACAATAATCTATATAAATTTTTGCAGGCAGGCATTAGGGTTGATAGAGAAATGCTAATTGAAGTGGTTGAAAGTTATGGTAAAAAACTTATGCCATTATATGAGATGATGGAAAAATACTGTGATAATGATAACCCGCAATTAGATGAAAAATTTACTATTCAAAATAAGGAATAAATGTCTTAAAACCTACAATTTATACGCGTATTTCTAAAATATTGTTTTGGTAATGACAAATTTAAAGACGGATCTATTTATCTAGGTATTCATCTAGCACTATTCTGATAAAACAATTTTTTATTATATTTAGTTGAGCACAAGCAAGTCAAAATAATAGGGGGTGGGGTGGTTATGAATTTGGGATTATCAACGCTACTTTATTGAATTATTGTTTAAAATTTCTTTAGTTTCTATTATTTCATTATCTTTGCTAGACTCAATAATTTCTGTTTTGTTGCTTTCAATTCTTTCTATAACAATCTGAGGCTTAACATCTCCCCCTTTATTGACTAAATACATTCCAGCAATAAAAATAGTCAAAAATGAAATAAAGAATCTAAATAAATCATCCCAAGAAAATGCATTTTTATAGAACCAACGAATTAAAAAGAAGAAGAATAAAGGAGCAGTATTTATCATAAGCACTAAACCAGCAATCTGCCATACATTTTGAGCAAATCTTAATAGTTGAATATCAATAGAAATTGCTGTAAAAATAGCGACGAAAAGTCCGAAATATTGAATCAAATCACTCTTTTGCTCCCTTAAATCTTCTTTTTGTTTTAAAATTTCAGAGTCTTGATTGTCAATTTTCGATTGCTGTCCTTTTATTTTTGACTGTTGTTGTTCGATTTTCTTTTGTTGCTTATCGATGTTTTCTTGTTGCTCTTTCATTTCCGATCTTCGCTTTTCATCATTCATTCTTAAAACTTCAAGCTCTTTATTGTGATCGTCTATTTTTGTGCTAATCTTTTGCTGACTATCTACAATAGACTTAATAATACCAATAAGAGTACCGTCCAAGGGCTTATTCAATTTATTTTTTTCATCTGTCATTTAAATTAAATAATCAAGAGAACTAAGCCTAACCAACATAGCCGCTCTTGATACCTTAAAATCTACCTTAGCTATAGTATCTACATTCTCTAATGATTCAATAAGTGGTTCAGGAAACTTTTCTTTAATTAAAGTTTCAGGCATAAGAAGTTCGGCCGCAAAACTATTTGCCTCCTTCTCTTCTATACTGCTCTTCACGAAAGTCCCATCAGGTCTTCCAATTATATTTTCTGTAGGATCCTTAATGATTCCAAAATCTGCTGGAAAAGGATGATTTAGTAATATATGACCTAATTCATGGGCTATAGTAAATCTTTTTCTTAAGTCATAATCAAAAGGACTAACCCTTATTGTATATTTTTTATCCAAATCCTTTTTCACACTTCCAGAATATTCCAGGAAATGACCTAAATTTTCCATATTATCATCACTCGAGCCATTTTCTTCTAGCGCTATTTCGAGTCCATGTTTGTTCATAGCATTTTTTATCGTTTCATTTAAATCTGTCTCAAAACGATTAAGCTCATTTGCGACTCTTACGCCTAAAGCTATGCTTTTAATATCTCCTATAGTATTCATTATATTTTATATTTATATCAAACTATTTAGAATACAAATGGTATCATTATACTTTTTGTTTTGTCAACTTTATTATACTCTTATTAGCACATTTTTACTAGTATATATATAATGATTCTATTACTCAATGGCAGATATAAAAATAATAATATATCTGAATTTAAGCCATATTTTCCGCACTGCTAGCTTGTTTCATGAATAAATACCACTCATTAAGCTCTATAGTAATTTGATTCCAAGAATTTCTAACTTGGGCTACTGTTGATAGCAAAATAAAAAATACCTATAACTGGAATGGTTTTTTCATTTTTTGTGCGTCATAGCTATTATATATGTTATAATAGATATTGATTGAAATTAAATTGATTAAAAATTTTATATATGGAAACAACTTTATTGGTTTTGCTATTGGCAGCGATTGGGGCGGTAATTTTTATTTTACTTAACAAGAAAGAAGATAAAAAAGGAGAGGAGAAAATAATTGCGATAATGCAACAATTGTCTGTTTTGAATGAAAAAAATAATAACTTAGCCGGTCAAAACAGGGAATTGCGTGAAATGGTGGACAGCAAGCTTTCTGAAACCCACCAAGCCACCCAAAGCAATATTTTAGCTAGCAATAGAAATATCCAAGAAATTCACAATCAATCAGTCCAGCAAATTACCAACATTACCGAAAAACTTTCCAAGTTAGAAGAAACTAATCGCCAAGTTATCGGCTTTACAGAGCAACTTAAGAGTCTGCAGGATATTTTAAAAAATCCCAAGCAAAGAGGGGTGTTGGGCGAATATTTTCTTGAAGAAACTTTGCGCAATGTTTTACCGCCCAACGCTTATCAGATGCAGTATAAATTTAAGGATGGATCAATTGTGGACGCGGTGGTTTTTGTGAAAGATAAAGTCGTGCCAATTGATTCAAAATTCTCCTTAGAAAATTATGAGAAAATTATAAATAGCAAAGATAGCGCAGAAAAAGAAAAATATGAAAAACTTTTTAAGCAAGATTTGAAAAACAGAATTGATGAAACCGCTAAATATGTAAAGCCATCGGAAGATACTATGGATTTCGCTTTTATGTTTATTCCTTCGGAGGCGATTTATTATGATTTGTTGATTTCTCGAGGAGCGGCTCAAATAAGCGCTGGCGACTTGATCGAATATGCCTTTAAACAAAAGCATGTCATCATTGTTTCGCCCACAAATTTTTTAGCTTACCTGCAGACAGTTCTGCAAGGATTAAAGGCGATGCAAATTGAAGAGAATGCCAAGGAGATCAGAGCTAATGTGGAAAAGTTAGGCAAACATATCCTTTCTTTCGATGGATTTATGAAAAAATTGGGTGCGAGTATGAGCACGACAGTTAACCATTACAATAGTGCTCAAAAAGAATATGCTAAAATAGATAAAGATGTAGTGAAAATTACTGAAGGAGAAAAATCCATTGAGCCGTTGATTATCGACAAACCGAGATTGGAAGAATGATAAAATTAAGGTGCAGATGTTTTAACAATATTTTTTAGAAACTGAATATTTTAAATTTATGAAGGTAACATTGAGTAAATATGCGGGGTTTTGCGATGGGGTAAATGGGGCTTATGAAAAAGTCAGAGAAATCGCGCTTGATCCAAGGGTAAAAAAACCTATTTTTGTTTTAGGCTCTTTGGTGCATAATAACGATGTGATTAAAAAAATAGAGAAGTTGGGAGTAAAGAAAATTGATTTTAATGGTTCTATCAGTGAAGTGGTTGATAAGTTAAATAGTGAAATTGGAACGTTAGTTATAACAGCGCATGGCATCGGACCAAAGATATTTGAGATTGCCAAAGAGAAAGGAATCAATGTAGTGGATACCACTTGCCCCAAAGTAATTAAAGCGCAGAGATTGGCCAAAGTTTTTTTTGGTAGAGGATACCAGTTAGTTATTATCGGAGAAGAAAAACATAAAGAAGTCCAAGGGATTTATCGTTGGGCGGACAAAAAAGCGCAGATAATTTCATCTGTGGAGGATGTTGAAAATCTTGATATAAAAGATAATCAAAAGATAGCCGTAGTTTCCCAGACTACCCAAAACAAGGACTTTGTTGATAGAGTAACGGGGAAAATTATAGCCAGATATCCCGAAGCGGAAATTTTGGATACAGTCTGCCTTACTACTAAAAATAGACAAGAGGAGGCAGCCCAATTAGCCAGGGAGAATGATTTAGTTTTTGTGGTGGGCTCAGCTGAGAGCTCCAATTCCAATCGATTGTGGGAAATTGCTAAAAATATTAATGACAATACTTATTTCATTGAAAGATTAGCTGATATAAAGGAAAAGTGGTTGGAAAATGTCGAGTGTGTAGGCATCACTGGTGGAGCATCTTCTCCCAAATGGGTCATTAAAGATGTGGTCAAATATTTAGAAAGATTAAATTAAACTGCTAATAACAAGAAAATGAAAAACAAAAATCAATTCGGACATGTGGAAAAAATAGATCGCAAAAGGGTTCATTTTATCAATATAACTTCTTTTTTGATGGGTTTTGCAGCAGCACTTTTTGCTTATGTGATATCTTCTTATTTTAAAGAAGTTTTAGGAACAGATAATGTGGGATTTATTTATCTGTTAGCTTATTTAATAATTTTATTTATACTGCTTCATCTGCATAAAATTGTTTATATTTTTGGAAAGTCATTCATTTTGCATCTATCGATAATTTTAAAAATAATTTCGGTGTTTGGACTGGTAATGTTTCCTGTTTCTTTTACGGGTATTTGGTTTTTGGTTCTTTATACTATCGCGGGAACTTTATCCTGGACTATTTTGAGTAGCATATTGGAGTCATTTTCTGTGGATAACGAGTCAGGACGAATAAGAGGGATGCATTTATCAATTTCTAATGCGGGCTATTTGATGGGGCCACTTTTATCCTCTCAGCTATTAAATAAGTATGGTTTTAATGGAGTGTTTTTAGCCTCTCTGATTGTTTATATTGGTATTTTTATTTTTAATTTAATCTATATCAGGAGGACGAATCATAAATTCAGTACCAAAATTAATGTTAGCGAGTTATTGAAGAAAGTATATAAGAGGAAAAATATAATGAGAATTTATTATGTTTCTTTCGTTTTGGAATTTTTCTATGCCCTAATGATTATTTATGTGCCTATTTATTTATTGGAAAAAGGTTTCACTTGGGATCAATTGGGGGTAGCTTTTACTGTAATGCTCATACCTTTTGTACTAGTTCAGTATCCAGTAGGATTAATGGCCGATAAAAAAACCGGAGAAAAAGAATTTTTAATTTTTTCTTTCTTTATCTTAGGAATATCAACTCTTTTATTCTATTTTTCAGACAGTAAAGATATCATGGTCTGGACGACTATATTGGTTTTGGGAAGAATTGGGGCGGCGCTGATAGAAATTCTGAGAGAATCATATTTCTTTAAACGAATTGATGGCAATGATGTGGATATTGTTGATTTTTTTAACACCTCGCGGCCAGTGGCTTTTATTGTAGCAACCGCTATTTCTAGTATTCTATTATTATTTTTTTCTACCACTTCTGTATTTTTGTTAGTAGCCATAGTTTGTTTTTCCGCCATTTATCCCGCTTTAAAATTGGCGGATAATAAATCAGAAAGAGATGTGAGAAAAGAATCAGCGTGTTAGTTTTTGACAATTTACTGCAGTTTGCTGACTATTTATGAGTGATGTGATATAATGCAAATATAAGATGGCTATAAATAGTCCAATTCTATGAAAAAAGAAATTAGAAAATTAAATAAAACTTCTAATCATAGCTATTCAATCGTGCTTCCCAAGGAGATGGTGAGAAAATACAAGTGGAGAGAAAAACAGAATTTGATAGTGGAAGAGCGAGGCAAGGGCGTCTTGGTTATTCGAGATTTGAAAAAGAGATGAGGTAAAGTATATACCTAGGTATATACCAAATTAGATATAATTTATGAATATAAAAATTTTAGAAAACGTTATATTGGCGCCACAAACCACCTTTAAAATAGGGGGGGTGGCTAAATTTTTCACAGAAGTATCTAACGATAATGAGGTTATTGAAGCCGTAAACTATGCTAGAGAAAACAATTTGGAAATATTTATTTTGGGTGGAGGATCCAATGTTTTAATTAGCGATAAGGGTTTTGATGGATTGGTAGTAAAAATAAAAAATAGCGAAATTAAAATTAATGGGTGCGAGATTGAATGTGAAGCAGGGGTGAATTTGATGAGTCTGGTTAATTTTTCAGTTGCCAATAATTTGGCTGGCATAGAATGGGCCGCTGGAATCCCTGGAACAGTTGGCGGAGCAATTAGAGGCAATGCGGGGGCTTTCGGGGGAGAGATGAAAGACACAGTGGTAGAAATAAAAATTTTAGATATAACTGAAAATCCTTTAAAAATAAAATATTGCAAAGGTGAAGAGTGTAAATTCAAGTACAGAAGCAGCGTGGTTAAGGAAAATAAAAATATTATCTTAATTGGGGCTAAATTAATTTTAGAAAAGAAAGTTGACCAAGATAGTGAAAAAATGGTGGAGGAAATAGTTTCCAAAAGAAAGCAAAACCATCCCGCTGATCCGAGCGCAGGAAGTTTTTTCAAAAATCCAATAGTGAATGATACTGGAATAATAGAAAAATTTGAGCATGATATGGAAATGAAAATGCGCGGAGATACATTGCCAGCCGGATGGTTCATCGATGATCTAGGATTTAAGGGTAAAAAGATTGGGGGAGCTCAAGTAAGTGAAAAGCATGCTAATTTCATAATAAATACTGAAAATGCTAGCGCAGAAGACGTAACAATCCTAAGCAGTTTTTTGAAACAGAAAGTAAGGGATAGTTACGGGATACAGCTGGAAGAAGAGATTAATAGGATTGGATTTTAGTTTTTTGAAATAACTTGGATTTTGAGAGTCCGAATCTGACAGGTTGAGTATAATTAATTAATGATAAAACTATATATTTTTAATAAAAATATATAAAATTATCCAAAACAGTATGAATATAAAATACCTTTACAAAAATATTACCATAGATGATAAACAACGAGAATATATTGAGAAGAGATTGGTTCCGCTAGCTAAATTAACTGAAAATATTTTAAAAACTGAAATAGAGTTGGATATGGACAAAAAAGGCTTATATCGCATAGAAGTAATGATTCATACGCCTAGGGATATGTTCAGAGCTGAAGAAACCACTGCGAGTGTTGAGGGATCTATTGATTTGGTGGCAGAAGAATTGAGGACGCAGATGACGAGAAAAAAAGAAAAAATTTGGACCAAAATTATGCGTGGCGCCAGATCAGTGAAGAAGAAGATGTCTATTGATAAAGACGCGAGATTTTAATAATCTACTGATTATTAAAAAAATGTCAAAGTCTCAATTTCAAATGTCAAATAAATGACAAAAATAACAAAAAACAAAAGTCATCTGTCAAAGGTCAACTATCATCATAAATTTTTCTGATTGCTGATGACTTGATGACTGCTGACTTCTTCAACATTTTAATGTTAATATGTTGACGTGTTAATATGCTGAAATAAAGAAGGTATTGACTTTTTCTCTAAAAAATATATTATTAAGTCTATGGTCATACGACTGGGTAATTTTTGATTTATAAAAGATATGTTGGCAATTATAAAAACTGGAGGAAAACAATATAAAGTTAAAGAGGGCGATAAAATTAAAATTGAAAAAATCCAAGGCCAAGAAGGAGATACTGCTGTATTTTCTGAGGTTTTATTTGTAGGAGATGAAAAAGAAGCAAAAGTTGGCACTCCAATGCTAGCAGGCGTTACAGTTGAGGGAAAAGTTTTATCTCAAGAAAAAGATAAGAAAGTCTGGGGAATTAAGCATAAACCGAAAAAGAGGTATAAGGTTAAATTTGGTCATCGTCAGCAAATTACAGTTGTAGAAATTACTAAGATTGGATAGACAAAAACAATATTTTAATACTTTTAAAACTCTTCGTGCAAGCGGGGAGTTTTTTTGTATATCTCTACGAATTACGAGACCTTTACGAATTACAAATCTGTACGAATATACGAATTTTGTGTCTGCCCATTTAATCCTGTTGATAAACAAGTTCAGGATGAGATTGCCACGCAATTTGAGAGTATCTCAGTTATGCAACGGGGTGAACCCAAATTACTCGTAATGACATACTCGTCGGATCTAACTCGGTACAAAAAATAAAACAAGACTCGGGTCCAGGATTGGACGCGAGTCTCGGTAAAAATTAGCCCCAAAAAGGTCCAACATTCTTTGCTCTGCGCATTGTTCTTTGTTTGACCAATTTGGGAGGAGAGTCTCCTAAATGCTTAAAGTATCGGAAACAGATTAATCTTGAAAAAAATAAGACATGGCCGGCATGATTTGTTTCTTGCATTAGCGTTGTAAGGATAGGAACATTATTTCCCTCAATTCCATGCGGATGATCAGATTGGTTCATAGGAATTCTCCTCTGGCTGATGCGGGTTAGCTGGTTCAGAAATCAATTCTTCGTATAATTCGATATCTTTTTGGGTTTTAAATTCAGGGCTCACTCGCAAAAGATATGATCTGATGAGATCGGATATCTCTGGCGTAGAAGTGAAATAAATATTTAACCCTAGACCATCGATTATATAGAAAAAATCTTCCTTAAGATTGGCGGAATTTTTGACGACGTCGGCAATTGCTTCAGCTGTTTTCCGGCAAGATAATCCTTTCTCGGTAGCAAAAAGAATTATCTTTAGAGCATCTTCATCAACTTGTGTTTCCGGCAGTGGCAAAACAATCTCAATTATACTTTTTGATGCGGATTGCCGATATTTTTCAGATAAATCAAAGATGTTCATTTCTCCTCCCCAGTGAAATTGATTGTGACCGTAATTTTTTTTATCCTTGCTTTGTGCGTCTTTTAATAAGAACTACATTAATAGTAGTCTAATTCATTTGTTCGCGATTAGTCAAGGCGCTGGAAAGAGTGATTTCATCTGCGTATTCGATATCTCCGCCAGTAGAAAGTCCTCTCCCGAGGCGCGTAATTTTTATATTGAAGTCTTGAAGTTTTCTTTTTAGATATAAGGAAGTTAAATCTCCCTCGGTCGTGGGATTAGTAGCGATAATAATTTCTTCCGGTTTTTCTTTTTTGATGCGCGCCAATAATTCGGGGATTTTAAGCTCATTATTTTCAGTGCTGGTGTCAAGTGATCCGCCTAAGACATGGTAAAGTCCTTTGTAGAGATTGGTTCTTTCGATAGAGATAATATCCAAAGAGTCCTCCACGACGCAAATGGTAGAAGCGTTGCGATGCTGATTGGAACAAATTCCGCACAAATCTTCTTGGGAGATATTGAAACATTTTTCACAATGGCGCAAATCTTTCAGTTGAGTTAAATTTTCGGCAAATTCCAAAAGCTTTTCCTTATCTTGCTTGAAAAGAAATAAAACTAATCTTTCGGCCATTTTTGGTCCAACTGAAGGAAGGGCGGAAAAATTTTCGATTAATTTTTGAAATATTTTAGGATACATAAAAATAATTTTAACATGCTAACATTTTAACATATTAACATAGAACATGTAATAACAATATATGGCATAAAAATAAGCATATATCATGAAACAAAGATAAGTCATCAATCATTAAAATGCATTTTAACTTTTTTGACTGATGACTTGATGACTGATGACTTTTATTTTTTTAGTTTTCCGTATACGCTTCTTGGGCGTTGTGAACTCTTTCTAAATTTTTAAAAGTAGTGGATTGTTCTTCGAAATAAAGACTGGCTCGGCCGATGGGACCATTTCTGTGTTTGGCAATGAAAACATCCACAATTTGTTTGTTGGGCGTATCGGGCTTTTCTCGATCTTCACGATAAAGCATCATCACCACATCGGCGTCTTGCTCAATAGATCCTGATTCGCGCAAATCGGAAAGTTTGGGAATTTGCGGGCTACGAGATTCTACATTACGCGATAACTGGGAAAGAGCAATGATTGGAATATTAAGCTCGCGAGCTAGTTGTTTTAGCGCTCGGGAAATTTCTGAAATTTCTTGGACGCGATTGTCGCCTGATCTCGAGCGTCCTTCCATTAATTGTAAATAGTCAATGATAATTAAGCCCAAATTATGCTCAGTCTGGAGCCGGCGAGCCATAGTGCGCATTTCCATGATGTTAGCCGAAGCGGTATCATCGATATAAATAGGAGCTTCGCTTAAAATTCCCATCGCTTCGTTGAGTTTTTCAAAGTCGTTTTCTGGTCCGCTGGAGCGTAATTTGCCAGTTCTTAGGCGCCACAAATCAATGCCTGCTTGAGCAGCGAGCATCCTGTCGATAAGCTGATCTGATGACATTTCCAGTGAAAAAATTCCTACAGGAATTTTGGATTGGACACCGACTTGTCTGGCGATATCCAGAGCGAGTGTGGTTTTACCCAAAGAAGGCCGGGCAGCCAAAATTATTAAGTCTGATTTTTGGAAACCGGCCAAAACTTTATCTAAATCGGCAAAACCAGAAGGCACTCCACGGATACTGCCATCATCGCGATGCAATTCATCGATACGATTAAAAGCGTTTTCGAGAATTGATTTAATGGGAACAAAGTCTTGCTTTAAATATTTTTGAGAAACTTTGAAAATTCTTTGTTCGGCCTCATCCAAAATTCTTTCTACATCTTCATTGCCAGAATAACCCATTTCCACGATGTGATCAGCTGCTGAAATCAGCCTGCGAAGCATGGCTTTCTTCTGCACTACTTTGGCATAATGAACAACATGCGAAGCGGAAGGGACAGTGTTTACTAACGAAGCAATATAGCTGGAACCTCCAACTTCTTCCAGCTTGCCAACTTCTTCAAGTTTGTTGGAAATACTCAAAACATCAATCGGGTCACGCTCCTCGTAGAGGCTAAGCATCGACTCAAAAATTGATTGGTGATTGTTTTTATAAAAATCCACTGGCAACAAAAAATCAGCTATTTTTACGATAGCTTCTTTGTCTAGCATTAAGGATCCTAAGACTGATTGCTCCGCCTCTAAATTATTCGGAGAAACTCTAATGGTTTCATTTCTTGTGGCATTTTTTTCTTTCATAGGTTAAGGATCATTTAACTAAGTAACTGTAAGTATATAGGATAAATTTTTACAAATCAA
>AMFJ01002454.1_pt1 | contig 13651 bp, 13 predicted proteins | sample 427208 | NCBI WGS metagenome assembly AMFJ01 (sample SAMN02954298, study PRJNA114691) | groundwater metagenome | biome: aquatic; feature: subsurface aquifer; material: sediment; isolation source: subsurface aquifer sediment | place: USA: Rifle, CO | collected 2008-08
ACGAGGCATATTGCCTCGTCTTTACGTTTTATTTGAAATCAAAATTAAATTTATAGCTTCTTTAATTCCTCTTTCAATGCATCTTTATTTTGCACACCCACAAGCTCCTTCACAACCTTGCCATTTTTAAATATTTTTATGGCAGGAATGGACATTATTGCGTATTCAGAGGCACACTCAGAATTTTCGTCCACATTAAGTTTTCCTATTTTAAAACCTTCTCCCATTTCTAGCGCCAAATCGTTAATTATCGGTCCCATCATCTGACATGGTCCGCACCAAGGTGCCCAAAAATCTACCAATACTACCTTATCACTTTCAAGAACTTCTTCTTTGAAATTTTTATCTGTAAATTCTGTTGCCATATTTTTTTACTTGCCAGGATAATTCGCAAAAAATTGGGAAATTATCAAAGCACGTTTCTAATTAAAATTAACTAGTTACCCACAGCAGGCTCAGTTGCATTGTCTATTGATTGACCTGCAATTGGTGCTGTTTGGTTAACTGGATTTTGAACGGGTGCTGGTCCGATTAATTCAACTTCTTGGTTTGAATTTGAAACATCACCTGTCTGTCCACTATTTATCGGCTGAGAATCCGCAATATTCACATTGCTTATTCCGGCCTTTGTATTGCTGATTATTTTATTCAATTTGCCGATAGTCTCATCATTATCGGAACCTAATTTTTTCACAGTTTCCAAGACTTTATTATATTTTTCCACTGCTTTATCTTTCTCTCCTATTTTTTCATACAATGTTCCTAGCGCAAAATTTGTGTTTACCTCTTCAGGACTGATTGAAACTATGTATTCAAATATTTTCTTTGCATTATCTATATCTGTTTCTCCGCCTTTTTCTTGATAGGCTCGCCCTAAATTGAATAAATAAGTTAAATTTTTCTTATCATTATTTACAGCACTAATCAAAGAATTAATTGACTCATCTTTTTGGTCTAGTGCATTTTGAGTTACTGCTAAATAATAATATCCTTCAGCAAAGTTAGTTTTTTCTTTAACTGATTTTTCGATATAACCCATAGATTCTTTTATCAGTGCTTTCTTTTTTGTAACATCAGTTTCCTTTAAGGCTGGGACTATTTTTATTTGTCCCAATTTCAAATAAGCAACTGGGTTATGTGGCTCTAGAGACAAAAGATTTTCGTAAGATTTAAATGCTAACTCCAAAGTACTATCTACTTGCATAGATAGACTTTCATAAATTTGAGCCAAGACAGAAACAGACAAAGCATCGTTGGGCATTTTTGAGACACCCTCTTTCGCATAAGCGACTGAAGCACTGACATAATTTCCTATTTTAGTTACATCCACGCTATTTTCTGGCTTTGAAGCCTCTTCATTGGCCAATACCATATATTCTTGCCCGACTCTCGAATAGTATCTGCCCTCCTTATCATTTAGGGAGATAGCTTTGTTTAAGTTTTTTATTGAACCCTCTTCAGTTACCTTACTTACCCTTGTCGCCACACCTGCATAGATATCCGCTAAATAAGCTTTTCCAATATAGACAAATAGCACCGCCACTCCGGCGCTAACAATTATAAATATAAAAGCCAACGTCAAAGCAAATTTAGGTGAGGCCTTTAGAGAAAGTTTCAGATATCGCTCTTCCATTCCACTTTCCAAAAAAATAACTGCCATAGTAATGGATCCAACCATGGCGCTCAATAATATGATTGTTCCATCCACTCTAAACACAAAAGCACTCACTATAGAAATTATACTTGCGGACAGCAATCCCAATGAATAAATTTTGTTTTTTTCTTTATCTTGGCTAATCAGATAAATGGCTACATTTATAAAAACAACTACTATAGCCAAAAGCGCTACAGCGCCCAATATTCCCAAGGTTGAGAAGCTTTCGAAAAACAATCCGGTTCCTTGATAAAATCTTATTCCATAAAAAATATTTTCATTAAAAGCTTGGGGTTTATATTTGGAGAAATCAAATCCATAGGTGGCCGGGCCCGAACCTAGCATAGGGTCTTCTTTTAATCCGCCCTTAATAATTTCCCAAGACACCTCCATATTGGGACTAGCTTCAATCGGAATATTAACTTTAGCTAAATCATTCTTCCCGGTTGCCAAAACAATCATCGCCAAAACAAATGCCACCATCGGAATCCAGGCTAAATTTTCTTTGGGACGAACAATATGGGAAAGTATATACAGCAAGAAGAAACCTACTCCGAATAAAATAGTAGCGGAAATGATTTTATCAAAAACCATTGATACAATCAACAGATTAATTGGAACAAATGCCAAAGCGATATATCCCAAAATATTCACATATTTCTTTTTACTTTCGTTCATCTTAAGCGACACTACCAAAAGAAGCGGGATCATCATCCCTAAAAATACTTTAAGTCCGGACACTGTGCCGATAAGGCTCAACGGAATATAACTATTTAAACTAGCGGGAGCAATTTTTACCCCAAACATAACAAGTAAAGAAAAAACTGAGACCAGCATACTGGATAAAACTAGCCCTCCCAAGCACCACTTTAAAGTTTTAAAATTAAAATTGCTCAAAATTAAATAATACATAACCACCAAAAACAAAACGCCCAGCAATCCTCGAGAAGGATCGCCAAAAAATCCCCAGAAACTATGCCATTTATCCACAGAAAAGAATGTTGAAATTAAATAAAATACCAAAAAAAACGCAATAGGAATATCCAATAAAGTTCTCTTTATTTTCATCTCACTCAGCATTACACCTTTGGCCACCCAAGTAACCAAGGCAACTAGCACCCAAAAGTAAAAGTAAATTTGTTTTTCAAATACGACTCCTTGAAAAGAAAGTCCCGTAAAGAAAATAGGCAGACCAAAAAACAACATAAAAAAACTAGCCAGGATAATCTTATCGAAGATATTTTTCTTAAAATCAGTTTTTTCTTCCGGCTTATTCTTTGAGCCAAAGACAGTCTTATCTACGTGTCCAACATTGCTGTTCACATTAACTTTAACTCCGCTTTCAAACTTTGAGAAATTATTTCCTTCCATATTTTTTTTATTTAAAAAAATTTATATTTACGATACCAAACAAGTACTTCTTCTAAATTCAAGTATTTGAGTACATATTCATTATAGTAAAATAAGAATAAATGTAAATAGGGAGAATCTTTTGACTTTATGGCCCAAAATTGCTATAATTATATACTAATAAAAGTTTATGTTAAACTAAAGACATGAAAGAAAAAGGAATAAATAACAATTTAAAGAAAACAAAAAAAGGCTGGTTTTTCAAAATATTAATCCAGATTGTTTTAGGATTTTTTGATGTTTGTATGGCCATATTTTTATTAGCTTTTTTGACCTTTATTTATTTTTATACCAACACCCCCAACATTAAAGACATCCGAAATATTAAGATAAGCGAAGCCTCTGTCATCTATGACAGTAGCGGAGAGCATATTTTATACAAAATATTCGGCGAGGAAAACAGAAAAATAATTCCCCACAAAGAAATACCTGATACTGCCAGAGTAACGGCAATTGCTTCTGAAGACGATGGTTTTTATCATCACTTTGGAATTGATTTAAAATCTCTTTTGCGAGCTATCAAAACTAACATAGAAAACGACAGCATTCAGCAGGGTGCTTCCACTATTACCCAGCAACTCGCGCGCAGTTTGTTTTTAACTCGAGAAAAAACTATCACGCGAAAAGCCAAGGAAGCTATCTTGGCTATAAAACTGGAACGATCTTTTTCCAAAGATGAAATTTTGGATATGTATCTCAATCAAATACCTTACGGAGCCAATGCCTATGGAATTCAAGCTGCGACCCAAACATATTTTGGCAAGGATGCTAAAGATCTGACTCTAGATGAAGCCGCTTTACTGGCAGTTTTGCCCAATGCTCCTACTTTTTATTTTCCCTATGGAGAAAATGACGAAAGATTATTCAAGAAACAAAGATTTATTCTGGAAAGATTAAAAAAACTAAAATTAGCTGATCCGGAAGAAATCTCCCAAGCCCTCGCTATTAATACTTTTGAAAAACTCAAGCCTCTATCCAGGGATATCAAAGCCCCCCACTTTGTCATGTATGTCATCGAAAAATTAGAAGAAGAATACGGACGAGACCTGATGGAAAAAGGAGGCTTGAAGATAACCACCACTCTCGACTGGGAAAAGCAACGGTTAGCCGAAGAAATTTTGAAAAATTCTAAAAATCATTTAAATAATTATGGAGCGAGCAATGCTTCTATTGTAGCCGTAGAGCCCACTAGCGGAAAGATACTTGCTATGGTGGGATCGTTGGATTATTTTGACAAAAATATCGACGGGGAGGTAAATGTCGCTACTCGGGTCAGACAACCCGGATCATCTTTTAAGCCAGTCGTTTACGCCAAAGCTTTTGAAAAAGGACTCCAGCCGGAAAGCATGATCTATGATGTCCGAACAAATTTCGGACCAGATGGCAGCGGCAGAAGTTATATCCCCCAGAATTACAATGGTAAATTTAACGGCCTCATTTCTATGCGCCAAGCTTTAGCAATGTCCCTTAATATCCCAGCTGTTAAAACACTTTACATCGCTGGAATTTCTGACACTATCGAATTGGCTCGACGTTTAGGAATAACCACTCTTACTGACGATGGAAATTATGGTTTAGCTTTAGCCTTGGGCGGAGGAGGAATGAAATTACTTGAAGAAACTTCAGCCTTCTCGGTTTTTGCTAATGACGGAATAAGAAATAAAACTGTTTCGATTTCAAATATCACTAATTCCAAAAATGAAGTCATTTATAATTTCAATAACTCAGGGCAAAGAGTTATCAACGCCGAAATCGCCAGAAAAATAAACTCCATTCTCTCTGACAATCAAGCTCGCACACCGATGTTTGGACCTAATAATGCTTTCAATATCAAAGACAAAAATGTGGCGGGAAAAACTGGAACTACTCAAGATTACCGTGATGCTTGGACGGTTGGATATACCCCTTCCATCGCAGTAGGAGTTTGGGCAGGCAACAATGACAATTCTCCTATGCGCGCCGGGGCGGATGGATCTTATGTGGCTGGCCCGATTTGGAAAACCTATATGACGAAATTATTGGAATCCAAACCCCGGGAAGAATTCGTTGCTTACCAAAAAATTGAAAGCGAAACTCCAATGGTTAGTGGCTCTTCTCGCGTCAAAAAAGAAACCATTTATTATAATATCAAAAGCGGTAAAAAAATTAGTGAATCCAAGAAAAATAAAACAGATCCGGATAAAGTCAAAGAGGAAACCAGGGTCTTGGACAACCGCTCCATCCTTTATTACTTGAATCAAGATTTCAATTTACGCTATGATGAAGAAATGATAAAAAGATGGGAAGAAGGAATTACGGGGAAAAATCAAAGCATTGATGAAAAAGAAAAATAAAAATACTCAAGTCCAAATTACTAATTTTAAATATACTTTTCTATGAGTTCAATATGTTCTCTTTCTACAATTGTAAGCGCGCCAAAAAATTTCTTGATATTCGCATTTACCGCTTCTTGAGCAAAAGTTGCATATAATTTTGAGGCATCATCTTCTAATTTGATTGTTTCATCAAAATTTTCCACTTCACTATCAGCGCAACTTATTCCAACTGCCTCGGGTTTTTCTATTTTTAAAATTTTCGTCACAATGGTGGCATGCTCCAACTCCACTTTGGCTAATCTTTTATACATGGCTTTAATTTCATACTTATCAGTTTTGCCAGCCATACATTGGTAAATTGCTACAGCGCGCATCTCCAGTTCCAAAGTCTTCATTAAATTTTCTCGCTCCCTTTCATCTACCTCAATGGCTTCATTGGCTATCGGTCTCGCTTCGATACCATCTTTGATAAATCCCTTGCCGGCTCCACAAAATGGACACTGACTAGGTCTATCCTCCCCTAGATAAGCATCTCCGCAAATTTCACAAATATATGTTTTCATGTTTTTTAAAATTAAAAAATTAATATTAACATTTTAACATAAAAACATCCCCATTGTCATTCTAAATCAACATATAGTTATGTTGCTCTGAATTTATTTCAGGGTTCGTATTTTACTTCAGAGTCTCCCAAAAATATTTACTTACATATGTACGTAAATAAAAATTATGTTTATAAAATAATTTGAGGTGGCTCGCTTATTAAGCTAACCACCTCCGCTAAAAACAACCAGCGTTCTAATTTGAGCTACCTTTTTTGATATCGATACAATCAATGATATGCATACCAGAGGTCATGTGCTCCATCCCTCTGCGAGAGGGACAAGTTTGATGGGAAAGTCTTTCTGCTTCATCGGACACAATGTCCTCATTGGATATTTTGATTGGTACCATACCATTTTCCATACCTTTCATTCCCTGAGGCCAGGTCATTTCTGTTTGAATAAAATTCATATCATGTCTCCTTTTTTATTCTAAAATTTTTCCCAGAAATTTCGTTATCCCTAACCAATAATCAGCTACAATCAAATTAATCCTCTGATTCTCTTCATGATTCCTCCCGAATCGTTAAAATTTGATCGCCTCCTATAACTAACGAAAACATAGTTCAAAAAAGACTCTCTGTCAATATCAGAAAGTCTTTTTCATTCTATTCTTTAAGTTTATTTTTAAGTATTTCGGTAACCGATTGAGGATTAGCTTTTCCTTTAGTTTCTTTCATTACCTGTCCCATTAGAAATTTAAACGCATTCTCCTTGCCACTTCTATAATCAGTCACAGAAGCTTGATTGTCGGCTAATATCTTATCCACAATTTTTTCCATTTCGCCAGCATCATCCATCTGCGCTAAATTTTTCTCCTCGATAATCTGGGATGGATCACCGCCATTTTTATACATCTCCTCTAAAACGATTTGGGCCGCGCTAGAGTTAATTTTTCCATCAGCCACAAAGCCAATAAGCTCCGCATAATTTTCGGGGGTAATTTTTATATCGCTAATTTTTTCTTGCAATTCTACCAAATGTTTCCTAATTTCAGTATTAAGATAATTTACAGTTAATTTAAATAATTTTTCGCGCGTAACTTTAATTTCTCCCGAAGCTATTTTTTCTTCCAATTCACTAATGGTCTCTTCAAAATAATTGGCTAAATCTCTCTCGGAAACTAAAAGTTCAGCGTCCTGCTCACTCAAATCATATTCCTTGATAAATCTTTCTAGTTTAGACTGAGGTAATTCGGGTAATTCTCTTTTTAAATTTTCGATATAAGCATCATCAAATAACATCGGCGGAATATCAGGCTCTGGGAAATAACGATAATCAGCCGCAGTTTCCTTAACCCTCTGCGACACGGTAATATTTTTTATAGAATCCCAACCTCGCGTTTCTTGAATAATTTTTTCTCCATTTTCCAAAGCTTCAACTTGTCTAGCTATTTCATATTCAATCGCTTTTTGCACAAATCGAAAAGAATTGATATTTTTTACTTCTACTTTTGTTCCACTTAATTTATCTTCATCTTCTTTATGCACAGAAATATTAGCCTCGCAACGCATATGGCCTTTTTCCATATCAGCATCTGAAATTTCCAGATAACGACAGACTTGTTGTAATTTTTGACAAAATTCGCGAGCTTCCTCTCCGCTAGTAAAATCTGGTTCGGTTACAAGTTCCATTAACGGCACTCCAGCTCGATTAAAATCTACCAAAGAATAATTAGTTCCTTTGGGGTGAGTTAATTTTCCAGTATCTTCCTCAAGATGAATTCTGGTAACTCCAACCTTTTTTCCTTTTATCTCAAGCTCGCCTTTTTCACAAAAAGGTTGGTCGTATTGAGAAATCTGGTAACCCTTTGGAATATCAGGATAAAAATAATTCTTGCGATCAAATTTAGTATCTTTAAGAAGATTGCAATTAAGAGCTAATCCTGCTAATTGCACAAATCTAATCGCCTGACTATTGGGTACTGGTAAAGTTCCTGGTTGAGCCGTACAAACTTCGCAAATATTAGAATTAGGATCTTTATCTAATTCCATATCATTTTTGCAACTACAAAACATCTTGGACTTAGTCTTAAGTTCAACATGAATTTCCATTCCGATTGTGGCTAGGTATTTTGACATATTTTATAAGTAATTCACTTTAATCATGATAATATATTATGCTTCTTTAATCAAGAACCTGCTTATGAATGGATAAAAAGTATCGTGAATTAAGTATTATGGAAAATTACGAATTTTTTAATTTCAAATAAACTCCAAACGACTCAATCTTAAAAAAATATATTAAACGATTAATTTTTTCCAATTATTTTTATAGTATTCAAATTTTTTGCCAAATTCTTCTTTTGAAGTCTCCTTAATTCCCAAAAGATCCATCTTGCGCTTAAGATCTTTAATTACCATATCCTTGTCCGCTAAATCACTCATCTTTTCTAATTCCAAAATGTAGCCATAACCCTTGGTATTGTCCAACATAACTTTTATATTTTTCCAAGAAAAAATATTTCGCTTTCTAATCCAGATTATCTCCTTTTTAAATCCTAGAGATTCAAAAAGTCTATTAGCATTTTCGAAATCCTTCAAATTTAATTTTATTTCAATTTCCTCCCTAGCATCATCATGCATCATGCCTTTTTTCAACCAAATCTTAGCATATTTATCGCTCTTTTGGATTCGCAAATCATTTTCTCCCGAAAAATAATAGGAAGTCTGATTTTCCTTACTTATAAATTTTCCTTCTTTTTTAAAAAATTTGAGAAGTTTTTTATATTTTTCTTCATCGATCAAACTCCTAATTTCAATTTCAATATTTTTTCTTTTCATAAAATTTATTTTATTCCTGTACTGCCAAATCTTCCCTCGCCCCTCTTAGTATCATCCAATTCCTGCACTTCCTCTATTTCTGGAATCTCTACTTCTTGGATCAACATCTGTGCAATCTTATCTCCTTTTTTGATTATATATTTCTCGTCAGATAAATTTTTTAAAATTACCTTTACTTCACCTCGATAAGAGCTGTCAACTACCCCGCCCATTGTTTTAATTCCACCCCTAAAAGCCACTCCGCCCTTATCCCAAATTAATCCCACATATCCAATAGGAATTGCCATCACTATACCAGTATCACAAGCTATTATCTCATTTGGTAAAATAGAAACATCTACAACTGAATAAAAATCCATACCTGCGTCACCAATATTAGCATAACTAGGCATTTTAGCTAATGGATTTATTTTTTTAATTTTAATTTTCATAAAACTTAAAGGAGATTGCCATGCAAATTTTGAGTACAAAATTTACTCGCAATGACAAAGCGAGAATAATTTTTTACTTAATATATTTATCAATTATTTTAGATATTTCAGCAAATATTTCTTCAACTGACCTTTCACCGTCAATTGTATAGAAATTTTTATACTTTTTACTCTTACTTATTTTATCATAAACCGATAAAACTTTTTTTAGCTTTGCTTCTTCCTCAAAGAACTCCTTGCGAAATCTAGAGCTCTCTATTCTCCGGATGCATTCTTTGGGAGAAACTCTAATGAAAAAAACCAAATCCGGTTTTGGAAATTTTTCATTTATTTTTTCCAACCAAGCCAAATCATTATCCAGCGATCCAAAAGCAAACGTAGAAAAAAAATAACGGCTTGAGATAACATGATTACCCTTTTCCATAGCTGGCCAGACTTCTGATTCCAGATGATGGGCTCTGTCAGCCGCATAAAGAAGCTGGATGCCGGTATTACTAAGTTTCCATTGCTTAGTTAATATTGCCCGTATCAATCCACCCAATAAATTTCCCGAAGGTTCTGAAGTGGTGTGAAATTTTATACCCTTATCTTTTAAATATTTTTCTAAAAGACTAATTTGGGTACTTTGTCCAGAACCATCTAATCCCTCAAAAACTATAAATTTGCCCTTTTCCATATTTAGTTAATAAATAAAAATTTATTCTTCAAAGCAAATTCATTTTAACACATTTAAAAACATTAAAAAAGAACTCTTCTCGCAATCTATACAAGAAGAGTTCTCACAACTTAAAACGAACTTATTTCTGTACCCAACCTTCGGGCATTCGGCGAGGTTTATCAAAGTTCTGATTTGGAAACCGACGAATGAATTCTGCGTGAACAGGAATCATTATTTCTCTCATCGAGGGCTCAGCGGCTGGATTTATAGCCCGCATATGAAAAAGATGATGCCAATGTTCCAGACTGGTATAAATAATCAATTCAGTTTTACACGAATTGGGCAAAACTGTCCGAGCTGCTTGAGCAGTGTATTTGTCTCCGTTAGTATCTTTCATCTCAAGAAGAGCCAGATAATCCGCTTCCGCCCTAAGAACGCTCTGCTCCCACAACGCATAAGCCTCACTGCCCTCTTTAAAAAATATCGGCTTAATGAAAGTTACTCGGCTACCAAATTTACCCAAAGAATAACGGCAATACCGTTGACTCTCTTGAAGCAGAGCACAAGGACGATGCCGTACCAGCTCGTGAGTCACTGCTCGATTGACGACAAATCTCACCGCTACAAAACGGTGCCGAGCTTTGAGCTCAGGCTCAAGCTGATCTATTTTTTCAAGAGAGACTTTCTCAGCTTTTACAAATTTGCTTTCGTAGACATCAATGTCTTTGAAAAAATATGGATGTCGAGAGGCTAATGTATAAGCCATAGCCCCCACGACTTCGCAATTGGGATATTTTATTGCTATTTCTCGGAAAGCTCTCACGCTTCCAGTAACCAACAACTCTCCAGATCCAAGTGCATCAACAACCAAATATTTTGGAATGGTTTGATAAAATTCATCAAAGAACCAACGCCCCCCAATAGTCAAATAATTAACCTTTAGAGAGGCTACTCCCATTTCAAGAGTAGAATTATGCTTATGTTTCACCATTTTTTCAATAAAACCAATCGCGGAAGATTCTGTTATATTATCTTCGGCCTTATAACAGACTTTCCCGCATAATTCAATTCTCTGCGCTAACGAAAGCTCGTCAGATAAAATTTCAAACGACGGCGGAATTACGATAGCTTTATCATATAATTTAATCATGGCGAATCTCCTTCGTCTCTTTAATTTGCTCAAAATGAGCCTCTATTGAAAATCCAAATACAAAGTACTATTAAACAGCATATAGCTAAAATCATAAAAAAGTCAAATAAAAAAATTTGATTCGAGAAAAGCTAATCCTTCATCACAATATCATGTTCGCCCCGGCGAATATCAAAACGATTAGGTTCGTCATCGGTATGAATTGCTAAGCCAATTCCTCCAAAAATTTCTTTGAGACTCGCAATCATTTTGAGCATCTGTCGCACTAATGTAGGATGTACAAATCTTGTGGAGCGTAATTCCACTAAATATATCAAAGCTTTTAAATCTCCCGACACTCGACAAGGAACATTATAGCCCATAGCAGTGTAATATTGTTTTATTTCATCAGTAGTTTCTAATTTAGAAATGGAGTCTTCTTGCATTTTAATAAATTCCTGAGTTTTATTTCTTAAATCTTCTGGCATAGCCTTTAAATACCATTCGTTAAAGCCGTGGTTCCTCACAAGCAGGGGCATTCTTTGTACTATCGCTCGATGCCTTTGCAAATCACGAAAAGATCCAAAATCCAATAAAAATTCATATTGAATCATTCCACATTCCGCAACCATCGGTGGCAACTCTGTTTTGAAAGGTCGATTCTGAATCAATTCTTTGTATTTTTCTAAATCATTCAAGTCTATTCCGTTTTTTAAAAGTGCAAAATCTTTAGCTTCGTTGTTAACGTAATAATAATCATTCTGCATCCAGTTCTGATTATATTTTTCTGTATTTTCAAATCTTTCATGGCAAAAAGAACTAGGATAAGCTTCTTTGAGAGCAGCTTCAGTTTTCTCAGCAATATCTCTAACCTCTTCCAAGGGATGATGCCTAAGCAACATTAACTGGTCAGCAAATTGACGAAAATTCATTCGCCAAGCTACATTAGTAGTCGCTCCAGCAGGAAGAAGTGATCTGGTAATATCAAATGCTCGAGCCACGATAGTCTTGCTATAAATTTTTTCATCTTCTTCATCTTTTCTAGGAAATTGTTTTTTAAGATGTGCTTGAACTGGAACTTGCGCTTCTAAATAAAAAGCTCGCCAATCTTCCTGAATTTTTTCTCCCTCAGCTGAGCCAACTGGATTAAGAAAGGCTTGCGCAGAAAAATCCACATACCGAGTAGACGCTTCCTGTCCGGAATAGAGTCGCCAATCCTGAATAGCTTTAGCTGCTAACAGCGAAATACCCTCCGCAAAAACAGTTGTACTTCCACAATCTCCAATAGATTTATGTCCGTAGCCAACATAAAATTGCTGCATAAAATTTTGTGCTCCGCGTTCTTTTAAAATCTTTAAATGATGATAAATTCCACCCGTTGAGCGCGAATGTAAGGCTTGCAGCATAGCTTCAGCTTGTGCATCAATTTTAGCTTCATTATTCAAAACCAATACAAACCCGCATTGATTCAAATCTTTCACTGCATGGATAGTTTTTTCATGTTCCATTAGTATTATATGTTTTATTTTTTAATTATCGCGTCAATTTGAGCATAAAGCTCTTTTAGCGTTCCATTGTTATCAATCACAAAGGCTGCCTCATCTTTTAAATATTTTATTTGTGTTTCAGCCTCTCTTTTGTTATCTTTTTTAAATTCATCAAAGGTTTTTTTTTCATCATCCACGTTTTCTTCCCTCTTAGTTATGCGCTCGTAACGTATTTTTAAATCTGTTTCAACATAGATCAGTTTGAACTCAGGAATTTTTTCCAAAAAAACAATATCGCTCATACGGCGTACTCCATCAATAGCAATAATTTCATAAGAATCTTTTTCTACATCCTTATAAATTACCATAGATAGAATATCTTCATCAAAATTATCTCGCATCAAAGTAGAGATTTTTTGTAAATTTTCTCGACTTTCTTCTAGATACATCCGCTTGGCCACATCTCGAAGGGCAGTAGAAAAACGATGAGTTGAAGCTCCATAATTGTCCACTAAATATTTCGCGACAGTTCCTTTGCCCGCAGCAATTTCTCCGGCAATTCCTAAGATTATTTTTTCCATATTTCTATTTTTAATTTGTTGAATTATTTTTTATAAGAATTACATATTATCATAAGTTTCCATTTCATTCCCTACCAATGAATATTCCACGCCCGCTTCTTTGAAAATTTCACGACTTCTCTCTCCGCCATGGTAATCCTTGGTACAAACTACTCTTTTTATTCCCGCATTAATAATCATCTTAGCGCAAGTATAGCAAGGCGTCATATGACAATAAATAGTTGCACCATCTAGTGCCACTCCGAATCTAGCCGCATTAGCAATGGCATTTTGTTCATTATGGGCGGTTCTGATGCAATGCTGTGTTTTAGCTCCATCTTCATGAATAACAGTATGCATTTCATGCCCGACATCATCACAATGAGCTGTACCAATCGGTGAACCCACATACCCAGTTGATAATATTCTATTATTATTAACAACCACACATCCTGACCTGCCTCGATCACATGTTCCTCGAGTCCTTATTGCCTGAACTAAATTTAAAAAATATTCATCCCAAGATGGCCTCACATATTTTTCTTGTTTATTTTCACCCATAATGCTTAGTTTTTAGTTATCAGTTCACGGCCTGCCTGCCGGCAGGCAGGTTCACAATATC
>AMFJ01002959.1_pt1 | contig 13650 bp, 17 predicted proteins | sample 427208 | NCBI WGS metagenome assembly AMFJ01 (sample SAMN02954298, study PRJNA114691) | groundwater metagenome | biome: aquatic; feature: subsurface aquifer; material: sediment; isolation source: subsurface aquifer sediment | place: USA: Rifle, CO | collected 2008-08
CTTGCATGCCTTATCCACGCCGCCAGCGTTCATCCTGAGCTAGGATCAAACTCTCAATAAATAGATTTAAACAAAAGCGAACTTTTGCTCAATCAGGTATCATCTTTATTTAACGAAAAGATGAGAAAACGTATAAGCTCGTATAACAACCAGATTTGTATTACTACAAAAATTGAAGGACTAACCGCAATAAATTGCGATCAGTTCTATTATTACATCTTGTTAAAGTTCTCTATTTTTTACTTTTCAAGGCTATACCTTGAGAGTATAAAAAACACATCCTCACGCACATCTTTTGATATGCATCGGGATGTATTTTTCACGCCACCCGAAATTTTTAAGTATTTTGCTTTTTTGCTGATGTTTTCTTATGAATTTAACATCGCCTCTTCTTGATTGCTTAAACAGTTTAGCAAGGTAAAATTATCTTGTCAAGTGTTTGGCCAATCTTTATTTTTTGCAATTTTTTATTCCCATTTTTTGGCTTAAAAAGGGGATAATTTGAACACAACTTTTTTTGTTAAATCACTCTCAACTCACACTGACAATGACTATTTCAATGCATCAATATGAATAATTTCACAATAACATTTTAATATCAAGAGAACTGTGCGCATGCACCATACAGTTAAAACAACATAACAAATATTGACAATCACTAAGATCAATGCAAAGATGGATCTTGCACCAAAAGTAACTTAAAAAAAGGGAGGCAAAAAAGATGCCCGAGACATCCAAAGATAACATGGAAGGAATGTATGAGAAGGTATTAACACACCTGACAGATTCAATTGCAGTCACAGAAACAACTACCCGCGCCCTACAAAGAAAAATGGAGGCTCTGGCAACACTTTTTCGCATAGATGCTCTAAGGATGATTGTGCTTCCAGACAATAGCCTTTATTGCCTGCCCAGAAAAAGAAGATCTGAAAGCAATATCGATCCAGATCATTACCATGCACGGATAGCCACCGACAAAAAAAGACCGCTCAGCAACAAACACTTCGTCATAATCGAAGAGGTCAAAGAAAAAGAAAGTGGCGAAAAAAAAGGAATGAACTGGAAACTGAAGCAACTCATCCCTGTTGAGAAAATAACAGGAATAAAAGTGGCTCGCGTCAATGGTCAATCAGAAACATTTGATGTACATTTAGTGATCCCCGAAATGGAAGACTTGAAGACACCGGAAAAAATTTCCTTTTAAGATCATCCAGAAGAATATAAAAGCTCAGCAGAGAAACCTCTGTCGAGCTTTTGTTTTTTTCAAAATTTAATCTTCAATTTCAAGCTCGCTCGTTTTGCAAATTTTTGCATACTCATAAAAACTTTTCCGTGGCTTTCTCTCAAGAGTTTCATAATCCATTTCAATCAAGCCAAACTTCGGCTCATAGCCATAGAGCCATTCGAGATTATCCATCAGTGACCAAAAATTATATCCGCGCACATCCACACCCTGCGAAATTGCTCTGTGCACCATCGCCAAATGACTCTTAATAAACTCGATTCTATCAGCATCTTCAATTCCGGTTCGTGTTGGTCCACCGTTTTCTGTAATATAAATTGGGAGTTTGAATTTTTCACCCGCCTCTTTCAAAACTTTATACATTCCTTGGGGATACGAAATCCACTTCATCACATTTCCCAGATCTTCTTCGATTGTGAATCCGAGATATGTTTGATTTCGCGAATCCATTCTAAAATTTTTCAAACTAAATTTAATTTTTCCCAAACGATAATAATTCACGCCAACATAATCCTGACAGCCCTTAATTTTATTTCCGAGCAAGTCAATGCGATACCACTGCGCAATTCTGTTGATTGTGTTTAGCAAAATTCCAAACCCTTCTGATTCATACCAGTTATACAAATATGTTATTCCAACTTGTTTGTCAGGATATTTTTCATGAATGATTTGATACGATTTTTTGTAAGCTTCGGCAATATAATTAACAGCTTTCAAGAATTTGATTGGATTTTTGAATCCAGGAGGAAATGCTCCAGCCAAAAAGCCTTGCCCCAACGGGACCATGGGTTCATTCAAAACAGTGAAGACATCAATCAAATCTCCGAGTTCATCCACAACTTTCTGAACATAACGCGCAAAAATTTCCACTGATTCTTTTTTGTGAAAACCATATTTTTCTTGAAACCAAATTGGACTTGTCCACCACCACAAAGTCACTTGTGTCTTGATGTTTCTTTTTTTCAGATCTTCAAAAATTTCTCGATAATGCGCAATTGCTTTTTCATCAAACTCGCCGTCCGCAGTTTCAACTCTCGCCCATTCAATTGAACAGCGAAACATTTTCACTCCAAGTTGCTCAAGCAAATCATGATCTTGTTTATACAAATTCCAATAGTCACAAGCCCTGCCAGACTCATTGTCAGCCCTTCCAAGCTTCTCCCATTGCCACCAATCAGAATTTGAATTGCCACCCTCAACCTGATAAGACGAAGTCGCCACACCCCATTGAAAATCTTTTGGAAATTGAAGTTTCATAAAGTTTTATTCATTATTACTCCCTCTCCTCTCGGGAGAGGGTTGGGGTGAGGGTTCTTGTTAATTAAAATATTCTTTAATCTTCTTAAAAGTTTTTTCCTTATCAATAACAAGCAAATCCTCTTTCAGAAATTTCATGATAAATTCAGAGCCTTTTATTTTCTGTGTAATAATCATTTCCAAAAATTCTTCCATTTCAACCAAACTCACAATTATCCTCTCTCCAGCATCAAGATTTTGCTCAGCAACTTTCCTGCATCCCTTCGCCACAAAAGTGTAATGCATCCAATCCATCTTACTTACAAGTTGTGAAGAGTGCCAGAGTTCAAAACTTTCAGCTTCAAAGCCAGTCTCCTCCAAGAATTCCCTGCGAGCGCCTTCTTCGGGAGTTTCGCCTTCTTCAACTCGACCACCAGGAATACTGAAGAATTTTCCCTTATGTGGTTGCTCCTGTTGCAAAACAATAACTTTCCCATCTTCAGTGAAAGCCAAAATATTTGCAGTGTCAGATCTCTTAAGCTTTTCAAAGGTTGCAAAACTGCCGTCAAACATTTCCTGCTGCCATTGATAAACATCAAAAATCACGCCTTCAAAAACTTTCTTGGCATTGTCGGGAATCGGTTGTTGCAACTTTGGTTTTTCAATTTTCATAGTAATTTTAAATACACCTTAATTATAGCATTCTTCTGATTTTTTCATAATAAAAGGGGATGATATTTCCATCCCCCATAAAATGACCTCATGCATCGAGAAGTTCCATTGCCGCTTTGAATCGAGATTGCACTGACTCTTTTGATTCCAGGAAAAGCAATTGATTCCATTTGTTGATCAGCTTTTTCCTGATGGATATTTCTGCTTCTCGCTGATTCTTGCCTTCATCAAAAGCGCCCTTGAAAAGTCCAGAAAGATTGTAGAAAGCACTCAACGCATCGGCCTCTGCCACGATTTGCTCTTCGAGAGTCTTAGGTGCAATTTTTTGTGATCCACGATGAGACAATACGCACCCCTTTACCTTGTGAATTTTAACCTCCGGATAGCCCCACATTCTGAGCACGACCTCGGTTATTGCTGCTCCTGTGAGATGATGATCATCGCGTCCGCAAATTATTGATCCAGCATCATGAAGCCACACACCAACCCCAACAATTTCACGATCAGCACCAAACTTGATTGCCAACCCATCAGCGATGGATTCCATCGGAACAAGATGACCCTCGAATATTCCTGCACTATAATGACTTGCGGGCTTTTTACATTGATCTTGCACAAAATTGCGAGCTTGCTGAACGATGCCCATACAAACACCCTCCTTTCAGTTTAAAAGAACTTGGAATATTAATCACCAAAATAACTATCAATAAATTCTCTACCTACTCTCCCTTACCCATTTAAATACCTATTTAAATACCCACCTAATTATATCAAATTTAATCTTTAAATCTCTCGTCATCAACTTTTGTGAATTCAACAATTCCCATGTTATTTTTCAAGCAATAATTTTATTGCTTGAAATTTTGGTCTGATTATTTCTTTGGATTTTTCAAATTTGAGCTGATTCCATTTATTTTCCAATTTTTTGAAAACTGATTTTCTCGCTTCTCCTTGATTCAAATTTTCATAAACAAACGCCGCCTTGAAAATCCCAGAGAGATTGTCGAAATTACTCATCGCATCTGCCTCAGCCACAATCTGCTCTTCCAGGGTTTCCAGCTCCATTTTTTGCGAACCGCGATGATGCAGAACGCAATTCTTCACTAATTGAACTTTTTCTTCCGGATATCCAAATTCCCGCAATTTTTCCTCAGCAATCTTTGCACCAGTAATATGGTGATCATCTCTTCCAACCATAATTGAACCAATATCATGAATCCAACCCGCAATTTCTACGATCTCTTCGTCCCCACCCAAATCCGTGGCCAACATTTTCGCATATTTCACAGTCGGTGCGAAATGAAACTCAAATGGCTCATATCCGTATTTGCTCGTCGGCTTTCCGCACTCATCCTCAACAAAATTTTTCACCTTTTGGACAATATTCATAAAATAATATTTATATTTTTTAACAAAAAAACTCTTCCTAAACAGAAATACAAGATGTTAAATATGGGTATTACAGAATAGTTACATTAAAAACAAAAGGAGTATTTAACATGAATCCAAAACATCTCGCCTTTGTGTACAACAACTCCACCCCAGGAAACCAAATAAGAAAAAATTTATTGAAAGAAATCGCAGCCAACATGTATCTAATCTTTGTGGAACCAGAAGGGTTGATTCGACCAAAACATTTAGCCCAAAAAAGTCTTTCTTATTCGCTCGCACAAAAGCAACTGCTAATCAAGGACGACAAAGGCAATGTGGTTCGGAAAATTTCACTAGGAAATATCACAAAAATTAATCATGAAGGAGCAGTTGACAGAATCCCAATCATGCGATTAATAATCAAATCTTGATGCATTGCCGCTCTGAATAGGGCGGCTTCTTACTTTAAATTTTTATCCGAATGTTTCAATGTTTTATTTTCCAAATTCAAATCAAAATTAAATCCTTATATTTCAACCACCAAGTCGTCTTCGGCGCAAATAGTATTTTCAAAAATCTTTTTAGCAATAACTTCGGCCTCATCTCTACTCTTTTTATCCGTGTAATTATTTGCGGCCAAATGTGTTAGGAACAATTTCTTTGCTCCTGACTCCTTTGCAACTAATGCAGCTCGCTCAGGACCAGAATGACCCCACGCACTATCATTCTCTCCAGGCTTCATTGCACACTCGTGAATCACAATATCAGCATTTTTCGCAAGAATATTTGCATTCTCACAGGCACCGGTATCACAAAGATGAGTAATGATTTTTTCTTCAATCATTAATCTGTACCCAAAAGTCTTGTCAGCATGAAAAAGCTGTCTGCACTCAACACCAAAATCAAGGTTATGAATTCCCTCACTTAATTCCACAATGGAAATTGGATAATCATATTCATCTGGCGAAGCGGTAAACGGATGTCCAAATATTTTCAATAAATCACTCCTGGTCCCTTCTGGGCAATAAATCTTTAAAGACTTTAGTTGTCCCGCATTTCCAAGCATGTGCAAACCAATCAAATGATCCAAATGAAGATGGCTTAAAAAAATAATAACTGGCTTCTCCTTAGTTATGTGCATATTTAATTTATGCAAACCATCGCCAGCATCAAAAACGATGTAATTTTCTCTTGTTTCCAATAAGGTGCAAATAGTATTTCCATTTTTATCACTAAACCATCCATTAGTACCAAGAAAAGTCATTTTCATATTTTTATAGTTGTCTCAAGCACGAAGTGCTTATATCAAAATTAAATCCTTATATTTCTCATCATCAACAGTTGTGACTTCCACCATTTCCAATAAAATTTTATCCTCAATATTTTTTGGCAAAACGAAATATCTATTATCTGTTGGAGAGATTCTCATCGCATACATTACATCAGTCACAAATTCATGCTTCAAGTAACAAACAATAGCGTAGTTAGAAAAACCCACATAAAATTCAGTTGGTTTTTCACTTGTGGCTTTCAGAATAACAACATTTTTCCATGACTGAACAATTTTCTCATTCTCATCTCCAGCATTATCAGCAGACACATCCTCCTGACCCGCAATCCCCCCAACAAAAATAGATGGCAATGAAGGCCAATTTTCTTCGCCAATTAAGTTGTGTTCGAGTTTATAATTTTTCATATTTATATCAAAATTAAATCCTTATATTTCTCGTCATCAACAGTTGTGGTTTCAACGATTTCCAAAATAATTTTATCCTCGATGTTTTTTGGCAAGGCCAGCACTTGAAAATTCTTTGGCCCAATGCGCATGGCAAATTTCAAATCGCTAACAAATTCATGTTTCAAGAATTTGGTCGCAAACTTATCCGTAAAACCAACATGGAATTTTGTCGGCTTTGGTGCCATTGCATGTAAAATCACAACTTTCTCCCAAGACTGAATCACGGCTTCATTATATTCATCATCTTTCTCGGGATTGGTTAGCAATGCTTTTTTATTCCCAGCCACATATACACTGGCAATCTCAGGCCAGTTCTCTTCGCCGATTAAATTGTGTTCAAGCTTGAAATCTTTCATAAGTCATATTTTTTCACAATTGAATATTTCGACAATGGAGATCGAGCAACCCTTATCAATTCAAAGTTATACACTTTCTCATCAATATCTACCGTAATTTCTTTAATAAAATTTTTCACATCCAAAACTGAAACTTCTTTTAAAAAACGACAAATTGTTATATGGACAATTTGTGGTGGTTTCTTTGCGTCCTTAATCAAATCTGCCTCACTTACAAATTTTTCCCTTATCTCATTATACTTACCGCCATCTTGACCAATTAGAATTATGGCATCGGGATAAACTTCAATTGCATTAAAATGAACATTGATTGCCCCACTATTCGCAATTGATTTTTCAAGTGCACTATTATAATTTGGAAAAATCTCTTCAAATAACACATCCTTATCTTTATCATACTCCGCAAATGGAGAGATCCAATCCATAAAAGTAACATGCAAAGAATCCTTTGGTAAGCAATAAACAGAGTCTTTAAATTTTTCAGCTATCCTTGCTTGAATTTCTGAAACCTCATTTTTTGCATCATTGGAAATACGAGTCATAACAACATAGCCAATAACATCTTTTCCAATATATTTATTTACCACCGTTAATTCCATATTCTTATTGTGACTATTTTTTGGGTAATATTCTATCTGCATTCCCAGGCATGTATTTTCTCAAAACTTCCGGGATCACAACTGAACCATCGGCTTGTTGGAAGTTTTCAAGAATTGCAATGAATGGTCTAGGCGAAGGAAGCACTGTGTTGTTGAGCATGTAGACATGCTTTTTCTCGCCGTTAGCATCCATGTATTTCACATTTAATCTTCTTGCTTGCCAGTCCAAGAAATTTGAAGCTGAGCCTGTTTCGCCAAAACTGTCGCGCGATGGCATCCAAGCTTCAATGTCATAGGCTCGAAATTTTCCTGCGCTCATGTCACCAGAGCAGATTTTGAGGACGCGATATGGAAGTCCAAGTTCTGCGTGAACTTCTTTGGAAATTTCCAGCATGTCGTCATGCATTTTGATTGATGCTTCCTCATCTGCCTCCATCAAAACCACTTGTTCAACTTTCATGAATTCATGCACACGATAAAATCCCTTGGTGTCTTTTCCATACGATCCAATTTCACTTCGATAGCATTGAGAATATCCCACAATTTTGATCGGCAATTGCTCAACATTCAAAACTTCATCGCTGTAATATGCAAGAAGTGATGGCTCAGCAGTTCCAACCAAAAATTTCTGCTCCTTACTAGATTCTCCTGAAGAATCTTTGTCTTTTCCAGCCACTTGATACACCTCATCCACTTCGCTGTCATATTCTTTTCCTTTGAAATATCCCGTTCCAAAAAGCGCGCTTCCCTTCACGAGCGTTGGTGGAATCATCGGCGCATATCCTTTTTCAACCAATTTATTCATCGCATACATCATCAGCGCCATCATCAAGGATGCGCCTTCATTTTTCACATAATATCCGCGAAAGCCTGCAACCTTGGTGCCTTTTTCCAAATCCAAAATATCCAAATCTTTTCCAAGTTGAACGTGGTCCTTGATTGCAAAATCAAATTTTGGAATTTCCCCATTTCTTTCAATCTCAACATTATCCTCATCAGACTTCCCTTCTGGAGTGTCTGCAGAAATGATGTTTGGAACTTTCACCATCAGATCATCAAATTCATCTTTGGTGATTTTGAATTCAGGTTCAAGTGCTGAAAGTTTTTCTTTCACCCCCTTTGCCTGTTCAAGCAGAGCTGTTTTTTCTTCGGCCCCTGCTTTTGGCAGAAGTTCGTTCAATTTGTTTTTTTCAGCCTGAAGTTCTTCAATGTATTGCATCTGACTCAATCTTTTTTTGTCCAATTCCAAAAGCTGATCCACATCAAGATTGATTCCCTTCCTCTGGGCTGCGATTTTAATCTCCTGGGCTTTTTCTCTGATAAATTTAATGTCGAGCATATGTATCTGTAATATTAAGCATTATGGGTTAATTTTAGCCCTATTTTGAGGTTTTTGCAACAGTTGCTACTTAGCATGTTACATAGCAAAACAAAAGCCGCGATTCCCACACAATGGCGGAAACGCGGCTTACAAAAACAATTCAGGAGAGATTAAGCCAATCAACATCTTCTGGAGCTATTTGCACTCCAGATTCTTTATGTTTAATCCATAACAGAAAAGTACGAAACGACCTGAGTTTGTTAATGCTTGTTGGATTATACCTTTCCAATACTATCATTGCCTCACCCAGACAATAATCAATCATATCTATGCTGGGTTTATTGGGCTCACTTTTTCGCATCTCTTCAAGGATATAGGTTAGCATCATTATTGCATGTGTTCTTTCATCGTTGGTAAAAAAATCGATGCCATGCGTCTCCTTGCATTTCTCCATATCTGATAATTCTTGCTCACCCTCGACAAAATCAAGTATTAATTCATCCAGCAAATCATTTGGAAACAGGAAGGCCACAAATTCCCTGAAATATTGCTCATACATGGTTTATACCTCCGTATTTTTAATATACTAAATTCCCGATACTGAAATATAAATATATGCTCAAATCAATAGGAAGTCAACTATTTTCGGAAACATAAAAAATCCCACCGAAGTGGGATTTTTAAAGAATTCCAATTGAAAAACTGCTATTTTACAGATTTGATCTTGTATTTCATTGATCCTCTTGGAGTTGAAACTTCAACAGTGTCTCCGGCGTTATGTCCCATGAAAGCTTTTCCAAGTGGAGATTCATTTGAAATTTTGAAATTTGCAGGATCAGCTTCATTTGAACCAACAATTGTGAATTCCATTTTATTCCCATCAAGTTCAACTGTCACGACACTGCTCATTTGCGCTCCCTTTTGAGAATCATCTCTTTCCACAACTTGAGAATTCTTGATCACAGATTCCAATTCTCCAATTCGTGATTCATTTTCATTTTGTTGTGATTTCGCTTCAGCATATTCAGCATTTTCACTCAAATCTCCTTGTTCTTTTGCTTCTTTGATCGCCTGAGCAATTTCTTGTCGCAATCTTGTTTTTCGGTCTTCAAGTTCATCATTCAACTTCTTCAATCCCTCTTTGGTGATAAATCGTACCATTGCATTTGTCTTCTTAGTGATTAAAAAATACCGCTCTGAGCGGCGACATTCATATTTTTTATGATTTGAAAGCACAGCTATAATATCCAAAAAAATGCATACTGTCAAGAGTGACATCTTTATCCGCAAAAACAGGAATTTTTTGTGTTTTTGTGAGCCTATTTTCTTTCGAGGCTATAATGAACGAGAGTGAATTCTTAGCGAGCAGTTATAGTTCCTGACTGCGAAGCGTGCCGAGAAAGGAAATGGGCGAAACAAGAATAATACAACAACATACTAGAAAATTCCCTTTATTTTCCCCAAAATTTCAGGAGAAAAAATTTCCCTCATTGTGATAAATAACATCAAAGACAAAAGGATCATCATTCCGATTGAATGAAAAATTGATTCAACTTTTTGGCTCACAGGAGATCCTTTAAGTTTTTCAATGATAATAAAAAGAATTCTTCCACCATCCAATGCTGGAAATGGCAAAATGTTAATCACACCAAGATTAATGCTGAAAATTGCAATGAAACGAAGCATGAAGACAAATCCAAGCGGAATTATTTGCCCAGTGAACATGGCCAATTTGACCGGTCCCATCACTTCAACGCCAGCATTTTCTCCCTGAAAAAGACCTCCGAGAACTTTTCCGATCATGGCAAACATGTTTCCCATTTCAGAAAGTCCTTTCCACAATGACTCAAAAAAACCATAACGCATGGTCACAACTTCTCCAATCCCAGAAATTCCAAAAACTCCGCGACCAGTTTCGCTGTTCAAACGAGGAGCTCCTTTGAGTTCAATCCGCTCATCATTTCTCATAACAGTCACTGAAACTTCCTTGCTAGCATTTTCTCCGGCATATTTTTGAACATCTGCCACTGTTTTGAATTCCAGACCACCATCACCGCTCAAAATCACATCGCCAACTTTCATGCCCATTTTTTCAGCAGGAGAATCCTTTTCAATGCTTTCAACAAAAACTTTGGCGTTTGGATTGTTCTCTCCTGTCACATCTTGATATGACCCAATCATGAACGATGCCGAAAGCAAAACCCAGGCCAAAACAAAATTCATCATCACTCCAGCAGAAAGCACAGAAATTCTCACAAGTGCAGATTTTGAAGCAAAGCTATCAGGGTCTTTTTTGCCATCACCGTCTTCGCCTTTGATTTTCACAAAGCCTCCAATTGGAAACCAATTCAAAGAATACACGGTGTTTTTTGAGACGACATCCTTGGAACCTTTCACGAATTTCCATTTATTGGTTTTCTCATTGAAATACACGCCAACAGCACGAGGCGGAAAACCAAACCCGAATTCGTCACACTTGATACCATTTTTCCTGGCCACCACAAAATGTCCGAGCTCATGAACAAAAACAAGCAAACCTAAGATGAAAATAAAGACTATAAGAGTTACCATTTAATTTATTTTTTATATTTAAAATTAATAATATTTCAACGATTTTAAATCTCAAATCTAAAATCTCAATGCCAAATAAAATCCCAACTCTTAAATCCTAAGGTATTAAGCATTTGGATTTTAGTCATTTATTTGACATTTGTAATTTGGATTTTGGATTTTCCCCAGTTTACACTGTCATTATTTCCACTTCTTTTTTGGCTCTAATTTCTTCAATTTTTTTGTTGTATTCGTCCACAATTGTTTGCATTTTGTCTTTTCCTGCAAACTCATCGTCTTCAGAGATTTCACCAGCCTTTTGAGCATCTTTGATTTCTTTCAAAACATCTTCCCTAATTGTACGAATTCCGATACGCGCCTCCTCACCCTTTTGATTCAAAACTTTCACCATCTCTTTTCTTCTCTCTTCGGTAAGCATTGGAATGTTAATTCGCACCATAATCCCGTCATTCATCGGATTCATGTTCAAATCAGATGAGCGGATCGCACCCTCAATGGCTGCCAGTGCGCCCCTGTCCCATGGCTGAATGGCAATGGTTCTTGGCTCCGGAGTGTTAATACTAGCAATCTGTTTCAAGGGTGTTTTTGCTCCATAATAGTCAACCATCAAATCTTCAACCAATGAAGGGTTTGCTCTTCCTGTTCGAATTTTTCCAGCCTCATTTTTGAAATGTTCGATTGATTTTTCCAAATCCTCTTTGTGCAAATTTATAATTTCGTTATACATATGTCTTAATTTTATTTAAAAATTATTAAAATTCCCTGAGTCCCAAAAACAAAAAGTTTGTGTCGAATGGGTCATATGAAACAAATGCGGCATCGCGATCAATCTCAAGACCTGTAACTTCCCAAGTGGCACCATTGTCTTTTGATTTATAAAAAGCTTTACCGGCAAGATATACAATTTCCTTGGGATTGGTGTGGTTAACAGCAATTGACCTAATTGGAAAACCTTTGCCGCTTTCAATAATATTTATCTCATACCAATACTTTCCATGCTCAACACCCCTGAAAAACCCATTTTTTGTTCCGGCATACACAACTCCGGAAAGTGTTGGGTCGGCAGTGATTGAAACAATGCCTGAAGGCATTTTATTTTCCTTGTTTCGCTTGGACAAATCACTTGCTTTTTCACGCAAACTTTTTGCCTGAGAAGTGTTTCCTTTCTGTGCAGCATCAGCAGCTTTTTTTTGCATATCAGAAACTTCTTTGTCTTTTTCTTTTTCCCAATCAATCCATTCACTTCCTCCATTTGAAGAATAATAAAATTTCTTATCAAACATCAAGAGATATGTTGATGGATTTTTTCTTGAATCAAACGCGATGTGTGAAACCAAACCATCAACTTCACTTCCAATGTTTTTCCAGGTGTCCCCCGCATCAACACTTTTCACAACTGTTCCCTTCGATGTTCCAGCAAAAATAACATTTGTCTCCCTTGGATGCTGAGCAAGTGATGTTATGGTGACTTTTTGACCTGGCTCAGTGTACACTTCCTCCCAATTTGCGCCTCCATCTTTGGTTCGAAATATTTTCCCCCAATCCGAAACCACGCCAGCGGCAAACATTCGATTGTCTGGATCACTTCGATCAAGCAAAAAACTATAAATCTTTTTCGGAGGAAATGCTATCGGTTGCCATGTCTCACCAGCATTTTCAGTTTTGAAAATACCACTTTCAACAGAACTAACATAGATTACTTTTGGTTTTTGAGGGTGATAGTCAATAGAAAGGATGTCAGCCGAAGAAATCATGTTTTGTTCATTAATTTGAGATTTCGATTCAAAAGTGTGACCACCGTCTGCTGTTTTCCAAAGACTGCCTCTCTCCTGTCTCACATCAAAAACTTCAAAACCACCGAGCGAAGTTTTTTCCTTGACTGGAGCAGAAAGAGAGCAACCGGAAAAAATGAAAATGGAAAGAAACGGCAAAATCAAAACTAATCTCTTTTTCATATTAAGAATCTTTTTAAGTTTTATATCCACATCAAGTATATCAAATAAAACATAAAAAATCCAGGCTCGCGCAGTTTCTGTCGCATCGCATGTGAAGTTTGTTATTTCGCTTGACCCATGGCGCTGACAGCAATCCCGATATAATATGGCCAAAGAAGAATTGCCCACACCCCTTGCCAGAAGAAATCAAGTTGCAGAAATCCTATTGTAAACAACCATCCCGCAAACCAAGAAAAGGCCGTGAAACCATGTTGCTCGACTTTAATTTTTTCCATAAAATTATTTTAAGTAATTAATAGGCAAATGTATATACATCTCAAAACATGCATTTGTTACGCAGCATGTTACGCAGCAAACATGGGAATTTCTAGCTCACTTAAACAGGTTCGAATCCCTCTGTGCCCCTATAAAAATTTAAAGAGGGATTGCGCGTCGTTTTCTGCTGAAAACTCCTTGTCCTCGGCAGAGCTGAATGCTCCTGTGGTCGCATTCATCTACGCTCGATTATTCGCCTTCGCTCATATCTCGCTTCTGCCGGTTCGAATCCCTCTGTGCCCTTAAAAAATTTAAAGACACCCAAAAGGGTGT
>AMFJ01005282.1_pt1 | contig 13650 bp, 11 predicted proteins | sample 427208 | NCBI WGS metagenome assembly AMFJ01 (sample SAMN02954298, study PRJNA114691) | groundwater metagenome | biome: aquatic; feature: subsurface aquifer; material: sediment; isolation source: subsurface aquifer sediment | place: USA: Rifle, CO | collected 2008-08
AAACGTAACTGGCAATATACTTTGTGCCATCTCCTGAAGAAGTTGATATTTTGGCATTATTCAAAACTACTAAATCACCTCTTTCATCCACAAAAAGCGTTCCTCCTGTATTTGGATCACGAAAAAATCTTTCTGCTGTTGGTCTAAAATGATAAAGAAAGCCAATAGTATCAACTAAATCATTTTTAAATAAATCAACGTTTTTTAAAGCAACTTTTATATGGGCATCTACAAAGTCTGATCTTTCAGCAGATTTAGGAATAACAGGCTGATCTAATTGGGTCATTTTTTCTCTGATATGTCTATACAATAAATCTGTTCTCATCTCAGGCGTGATTTTTGTTCTTTCTGGACGAGTAGTTATGACTTCATGATTAGGTAATGTTGGTTCAGGTATAGGTCTATCGTGTGGACTAAATTCTTTTTCCGCATCTGTTCCAGTCCAAACAAATGCTTTATCGTAACTCTCCACATATTGATTTCCTTCACCTTGTATATCTTTTTGTATGGTTTTTATTTTTGCACCTTTCAAAGTTACTAATTCGCCTTTAGCATCTACAAATAAAATACCTTTATTAACTGGATCAAAAACATATCGTTCACCTTGTGGAGTTAAATAATATCTTGCTACTACCATATCTGCTAACTCTTCATGAAAAGCGTCAACGTGGTCTAATGATTTAGCAACTACTGAATTTACATAACCTGCATTATCGGTCGGAAGATTTTTGATTTCTGATGGAGACATTCCTTTTCTTACTTTCGTTATAAAGTGATCCATTTGTTGACTAAGATATAAGGATTTATCAGCAGCATTCATTATTTGGGCAGACTTAGCATAATCTCCTGAAACAGGAAGTTTTGATCTAACATCTAGTACATTTGGTTCTTGAGACATATTTATTATTATATCATTTTTTTTATAAACCTCTTTTAATTTTATTAAGAAAAATATTTTTTAACTAACTCTTTTAACTCGTTACTAATTCTCCATCGTTTTTGATACTCAATTTTAAAGTCAATATGATTAGACAAAACAGCAGCACGGCTTCCTGTTATTTTCATAATCTTTCCAATCTCTTTGAAAGTCAATTTCTGTTGGCGAAGTTCCCAGGCCTGATAATATCTTTTCAGATTTCTTGCCATAAGTCTATATAACAAACAAAGCTCCCCCGCTATTTTGATTTAATCTTTCGAAAAAATCCATAAACCTTTCGATTTATGACCTACAGAAGGTTAATAGACGAGGAGCTCTCGTTTCTTCTGTAGGTTTATTACCATGCTCTGATTTTTTCAGAGTTTAGGCAAATGAATTGTTAGATAGATTATACCAATTATTGACTTTACATAAATATATAATTTGGATTTTTAAATTGATATAATGCTATATATGTCTAATCTGCTTAGATTATACCTATCACATAAACTCACAGAAAAAAAATCTATTTTTGATCCTGAAAAATTAAACACTACAATACGGTCTGCAAACATTGATCTCAACCCTCATCAAATTGACGCAGCGATTTTTGCTTTTAAAAGTCCACTATCTCGGGGTGCCATTTTGGCAGATGAAGTTGGGTTAGGTAAAACGATTGAGGCGGGTTTGATAATTAATCAATTATGGGTCGAGGGAAGAAATCATATATTAATTTTAGTTCCCGCTTCATTACGCTCACAATGGCAAGATGAACTTACTGATAGGTTTAATTTAGAAAGTAGGATACTTGATGGACCGAGCTTGAAAAAACTACAAAAAGAAAAGTCAATGACTAACCCTTTGAAGCTTGAAGGAATTTATATAACCTCTCATAATTTTTCTTACAAATATGATGTGTATTGTAAAGAAATATCTTGGGATTTAGTTGTTATTGATGAAGCGCATAGAATGCGTAACGTTTATAGAAAAGGGAATAAAACTGCTAAAAAAATTAAAGAAGTAATAAAAGGATATCCAAAGTTACTATTAACTGCAACCCCACTCCAAAATAATTTAATGGAACTATACGGACTAACATCTTTTTTGGAAGATGGATATTTAGGAACAGAATATTCTTTTAGAACATTATTTGTCAATCCAATAAAAAGACAAAAAAGGTATGATAATTTACCACAGTTAAGAAATCGCCTAATGGGAACATTAGATCCATCAACTGGAGAATATCACGGAGGGATATTAACAAGAACTTTAAGAAAACAAGTGAAAGGGTTTGTTCAATTTACCAATAGATTTTGTATCACAGAAGATTTTGCTCCTAATGATAATGAAATGAATCTTTATAATTTAGTTAGTGATTATTTAAGAAGACCTTATCTCGCCTCAACAAAAGCCACCCAAAGGAACATGATGGAATTAATCTATAGAAAAATATTAGCCAGTTCAACTTTTGCAATCTCCGGCACTCTAAAAAATGTAGCAAATTTTATAGCAAAAAGATTACAAAAAGAATTTAAAATAACACATTTAGAAATTATAGAAACAGCTGAAAATATAAAGAGTGATCTAGAAAAACAATGGAAAAAACAATTACCGGTGATCACATTAGATAAAATCGAAGAAAGTAAAGATTTATTTGAAGAAACTTTACCAGGTTTTGACGATATAGAAGCTAATTCAGATAAGTTACAAGAGGAAAATGAAGATACCGACGATCTTGGAGAAGATAAGTTATTTGCTGACTCATCAAAAAAAATTGAGCAAAAAGAGATTGAGCATAAATTTTCTAAAGAAGAAGTACTGGCGGAGTTCAAAGATGTAATCAATTATTTTTTTCTAGCATCATCGATCTCAGTTAATCAGAAAAGTCAAGCGTTAGTTAGATCACTAAAAAGACTTTTTGAACATGCTCAAAAAAAAGAATGGCCACAAAAAGCTGTAATATTTACTGAATCAAGAAGAACGCAAGATCATTTAGAAAAATTATTATCTGGAATTGGCTACGATTTAATATTATTTAACGGATCGAATGCGAGTGAAAAAGCAAAAAAAATTTATGAAGAATGGGCTAACGAATTTCCTAAAGAGGCAGAAAAGGGTAGTAAAAGCATAAATATTAGAAAAGCTTTGATATGGAAATTTAAACAAATTAATCAAGGAATATTAATTACTACAGAAGCCGGAGCAGAAGGGCTTAATCTTCAATTTTCTAATATTGTTATTAATTATGATTTACCGTGGAATCCTCAAAGGGTTGAACAAAGAATTGGAAGGTGTCACAGATATGGTCAGGAACTAGATGTATTAGTTGTAAATTTTCTTAACAAACGTAATTATGCAGATCAAAGAGTATATGAGTTATTAAAAGAAAAAATCATGTTATTTGGTAATCTATTCAATTTTAGTGATAAGGTATTGGGAACAGAACAATTAACTAGCGATGGATATGAAGTAAGGGAAGTTGCTTTGGGCGGTTTAGGAACAGGAGTTGATTTTGAAAGAAAAATTCTTGATATATATAGAAAATGTCGAACTGAAAATCAAATCAAGAAAGAGTTTGATCAATTACAACTTGATCTAGGAGATGTTATTATCGAAAAAGTTGAAGAAACTCATAAAAAAGTTATTCAACATTTCGATGAAGAAGTACGACAAAAATTACAAATAAGAAAACAAAAATTAACCGATTCCCTATCTAAACTTGATACTTATTTAAAAAGATATTCGAATATAGTTTTTAAGAGTAAAATAAAACAAGTATCTGACTCAATCTTTGAAATCGATAATGACAAATATTCTATTGGGAATATTACAAAAAAAGAAAGAGATGAAGGAATAAAATCATTTCATACCAGCTTGCCAATAATTCAATCTATTATTAAGCAAGATAGAAATATTGTTGGAAAATGGAAATTAAACTTCATTCATCCTAAAGAGAAAGCTAGAAAATCTTTCGAAGAATATATACACAAAGACGGACAATTAATTATTGACATATTAATTTCTAAGCGGAAAACCATTAATAATACAGAAGAAATTTTTGAAAATATGATAGTAAGTATGTTAATTAAAGAAGGGGTTACTTGGAAAAAAATAGAAACAAAAAGAGGAGAAAAAATTTTAGAATTAGAAATTGAAAATGAAAGGCCAAGTTTAAATAGATTAAGAGATGAATTATTAGATATAACCAATGAGAATTTACAACATCAAAAGGAATTAATAATTAAACAAAATGAAGATTATGTTTTTCAAGAAGAGGATCACTTAAATAAATTTATTGAAGAGTCATTATTAAAATTTAAGAATGAAATTGAAAACAGAGAAAAGGAATTAAAAGAACTAAATAAACAACTTCGTAACTCGAAAACATTAGGATATTATGAAAGACAACAAGTTCAAGATGAGATAGCAAAAAAACAAAAAGAATTATTTAAAACACAAAAAAAGTACTTTCAAGCTCAAGAATCACAATTTACTGAGAAAGATAAAAGAGTCTTTGATTTAAGAAATAAACTACAATTAAATTTTGAAACAAAGCGTCTTGCGGAAGTGGAATTTACGATTGTAGACTAAAAATATATGATTCAATCTATAGAAAAATTAATGTTAAGTCTTTCAAAAATATTGGATGAATCAAATAGTAACGAAAGAACTCTTTATCCAGTTTTATGTAATTTTTTTCAAAATTTTGGTTCCGAATTAAAATTACTTGATATTTCGGCAACTTCCGAAGAGAGCTTGCAGATTGAAGAAAAGAATATTGGTTTTCCAGATATCACCATAAGGCAAAACGGTAGATTAATTGGATGGGTTGAAGTTAAATTACCAAAAGACAATTTAAACGCTCCAAAATTTATTGAACAGTTCAGAAAATATCAAGAATCACTTGAAAATATTTTATTTATAAATATGCGTGAATGGCAACTATGGAGGTGGGACGAAGATGGAAAACCTAAAAAAATTGCCGAAGAATTATTTGATCCTTTAAGATATGGTACCGGAGAAGAAAAGAAGCTAATTAATATATTGATAAAATTCTTTGAAGGTAAACCATACAATGCTAAGACTCCTCTACAATTAGCAAAAGCATTAGCAAAAAAAGCTCGTCTTTTGAGTAATCAAGTACAAGAATCATTAGACGAAACTAATAAAAAAAATGATTTGAATAAATTAAAACAAGCTTTTGAAAAAACATTAATCCAAAATATTGACAAGCACCAATTTTCAAATCTATTAGCTGAAACTCTCACATACTCTCTTTTTTTAGCTTTTCTAGAGTATGATAAACCTGATAAAGAAAATCTCACAATAACATCTGCTATTGATTTTTTGCCTACCAACATTCCTGTACTCTCAGATTTATACCTACTAATAACAAAAGTATCAAATCAATATATTGGCGTTAAACAATCTGCCCAATTAATTCTTGATCAACTAAAATTTACTGACATTGGAAAGATTAAACAAAAATTAGTTAAACATAAACCAGGCGACGATCCTGTAATCCAATTTTATGAACCGTTCTTGAAAGAATATGATTCAAAAGAAAGAGAAGCGAGAGGAGTATATTATACCCCAAAACCAATAGTTGATTTTATAATCCGCAGTGTAGATTATTTACTTAAAGATAAATTCGATAAAGAAGATGGATTATCTGACGAAAGTGTTCATATATTGGATCCCTCAACAGGGACCGGAACTTTTTTGATGTCCGCTATTCAAACTGTCCATAAAAAAATTTATGATAAATGGATTAAAAACGGGCCAGATATTGTAAAGAAAAAATTTCACGATATAACAATTGCTCATATACTAAAACATTTTTATGCTTTTGAACTGCTTGTTGCACCCTATGCAATTGCTCATCTTAAATTAACATTACTTCTTGAAGAATATGGATTTAATTTTGAATCGACAAAAAATGATTCAGATATAGATAACGACCGATTAAAAATTTATTTAGCCAATACCCTTGATGATCCTGAGAAAAAAACAGAAGATTTATTTGGCTTTAGTTCTATAACTGAAGAAAGCGAAAAGGCTAGAAAAATAAAAAAAGAAGTACCTATTCTAGCAATTGTAGGTAATCCTCCATATTCTAATTTCGGACAAATGAATACTGGTGTTTGGATAATGAAATTGTCAGAGGATTATAAAATAAATTTAAATGAAAAAAAGATAAATATTGACGATGATTATATAAAGTTTATTAGATTTGCTGAATGGAAATTAAAACAACAAGGTCAGGGTATTTTTGCAATGATTACAAGCAATTCGTTCATCGACGGAATTACCCACAGACAAATGAGGAAAGATTTATTATCAAATTTTGATGAGGTTTATATTCTTAATTTACACGGTAATTTAAGAAAAAAAGAGACTTGTCCAGACGGAAGTAAAGATGAAAATGTTTTTAATATTCAAACTGGTGTTTCAATTAATATTTTTATTAAACACGCTTCGAACAAAAAAAAGGTAAGAAAATATTTTGATTTATGGGGTTTAAGAGAAAGAAAATTTTCTTATCTCATCGATAAACAATTTTCTCAAATAGAATGGATTGATCTTGATATAGATAAATTCAATAACGAATTTAAAAATACAAGGTGGGGGAAAAACTATGCTGTTGATTTAAATTTATTAATTCCATCAAATAATTCTTTATTAAATGAATACGGAAACTATTGGGGAATAAATGAAATTTTTCTAAAATATAATAGCGGAATTATTACGCGTAATGACGACTTAACAATTCAATTCAATAAAACTGACATTGGGTTAATTATTGATGATTTTTTGAAATTAAATGAAATTGAATTAAGAAATAAATATAAATTAGTAGATGGTGTAAATTGGAAAATATCAAACGCTAAACGAGATATTATTGATAATAGTGATAAAAATAAATTGTCAAAAATATTATATCGTCCGTTTGATATACGCTTTACCCTATTTACAACAAGATCAAATGGTTTTCTTAGTAGGCCTATTTATGATGTTATGAAAAATTTAACAAAACCTAACTTAGCCTTACTATGTAAAAGACAAAGCAAACAAGATTTTACATATTCATTTATTTCTAATGTTTTATGTGAAAGTTGTGTATTTGAAAGCGCCTATGCAAACAACTCTGTATTTCCGCTATATATTTATGATGAATCTTCATCACAAATGTCATTACTTGGCGTTCAAGGAAGCGCAAAAAACGTGTCGAATATATCCCCAATTTTTATTAAGGAATTTTCAGAAACAATTGGATTAAATATTATTGAAAATGGACAAGGAGACCTGCAAAATACTCTCGGGCCTGAAGATATCTTTTATTATATTTATGCTATTTTACACAATCCAACTTATCGAACTCGTTATATGGAACAACTAAAAATTGATTTTCCCAGAGTTCCTTTTACACAGAATAAAGCACTGTTTAAACAATTAGTAATAATAGGTAACAAATTAGCCAACTTACATCTTCTAGGAGAAAACTCTTTCGATAAAAGTAAAACAATTTTGGATGAACCAAATAAATGGAATATAAAAACTGGTGGCCAAAAAACAGAAGGATTGGAAGATTGGAAAGTAATCGAAGTTAGGTACGATGAACAAAATAAAAGAGTATATGTAAATAAATCTCAATTTTTTGAGGGTATAGAAAAAGATGTATGGGAACTTAATATAGGAGGATATCAAGTTTGTGACAAATGGTTAAAAGAAAGGAAAAAAGCACAGAGATCATTAAGCGGTGATGACCTAATTCATTTTATGAAAATCATTATAACTTTAAGGGAAACAATAAGATTGATGAGAGAAATAGATACTTTAATTCCCCAGTGGCCAATGAAATAAAAATATGAAAAATGAACTTATAAAGCAACTACTTGAAAATTTAAAGAATCAAAAAAAATTTGACGAAAAATTTATTGACATATTATTTAAGTCAAATGAAAATCGAGAAACCGGTGAAACAACTGCAAACAATATTTTAGAGCTAATTAAAATAAGATATGATCAAACTAAAAAAAATAAAGCTTAGTGGTTTTCGTGGCATTCTTAATCAACAAGAACTTGATTTAGTTATTAATGGGAATAAAGAACCTTCATCTCTAGTTCTATTCGGCCTAAATAGTTCAGGCAAAACATCATTTGTCGACGGCATCGAATGGTTTTTATCTAAAGAAAATAAAATCGACTGGCTGAGAAGAGATCAGGCAGAAGAAAAAGCCTATCCACATCAAGCGGCTAAAGAAAAAAATATCAAGAGCTTTGTAGAAATAGATTTTTTTGATACAGAAAATAAAGTTAAAAGATTAGAAAAAATTTATGACCATAATAAAATTACAGTACCTACTGTATCAGATGAAACAGGATTCAATAATATTTATTCTTCATTCGTGATTCGACCTTATTTTCGTTACTTAGAAGTAGTTGAATTTGTAATAAGTAAAGCGAAAGATAAATATGAAAAATTAGCACAATGGATGGGTTTTGAAAGTGAATTCGAATTTCAAGAAAAAATAGGACTTATAATTGTTCAAAATTTGAAAAACTATGAAAACCAACTTGTTAATAAAATAGAAAATTTCAAACAACAATTAAAACAATTAACCAATACTTTTACAGTAATTGACGATGAACTAATTAATTATTGTAATAAAATACTCAAACAAAATAAAATACAGGAATGTAAAAATATAGAAGAAATTTGGGAGAAAATTCCTGAGATAAGTAAAAAGAAGATTGCTTCAACCGTAGGAATACAGATAGATAAGATAACAAAAATAGAAACTGATGTTAGTGCAATTGTGTTAAAAGAAAATTTATCTCCTGATATAGCAGAAATTAAAAAGAAAATTGATGATTTTAAAAAAGATAAAAAAATAATAGAACAAATAGATGAAATTGGACTTTACACTCAAGCATTCGGTATTCTTACTAAGAATACCGAAGTCAATGTAAAATGTCCCGTGTGTGGCAAAGAATGGGCCCGAAAGGAATTAATGGATCATATTAGAAATGAATTAGAATTCCTTAAAAAAACTAAGAAGACAAAAGAATTAATAGAACAAAAAGTTTTATTTTTAAAAACTTTAATTAACCAGGAAATAGATATTATAGGCAACCTAACAAGTTACTATGCAACGGCTCAAGAAATAACAAAAGATATAAAATTTATAGATACTGAAAACTACCTTAAAAATTTAAATAAAATAAGTGGATTCTTAAGCAAGATCTTTATTGAACCTTACAAACTTATTGAATTAGATATTGAAGGTTTTAAAAAAGTTTTGAAAGAGAAAGATATAATTTTAAAGAAATTAAAAATATTTAAACATAAAATTCAACCATCAGCAGAAGATATCAAATTAGCCGAAGACATAGAAAAATTAACCCAAATCAAAACAAGCTTTCAAAGTTTAGTTGAAGCTCAAGTAGAATATAAATTTGAATCAGAAGAAATTAATAAATTTTTTACTTTAAAGGATGCTATCGTAAAGGAGATCCAAGAAAATATAAAATCTCGGTTTGATCAAGTCTCCAATAAAATAGGTAAATATTTTAGTATTCTTCGCAACGATAAAGATATAAAAGACATAAAAATTGTACTCAACGAAGAAAGAGGCAGAGCAGCCGGAAGATCAGCTGAAATTGAATTATCATACTTTGATATTTCTGTAAGACCGGCTTATAAGGTTTTAAGTGAATCATTATTGAATAGCTTAGGTTTAGCAATATATTTTGTTTGTGTTAAACAATTCAATGATAAATGTAAATTCATAGTTCTCGACGACATAATGAATAGTTTGGATATAGAAAAACGAGATACTCTTCTTGATTTAATTGAACAGGAGTTTGATGACTATCAAATTATTATTTTTACTCACGATTATTATTGGTTTCAAAAAATTATAAGAAGATTGCCTAAATGGATCCATAAAAAAATTAAAGGTTGGGATTATTTGGGCGGAGCTAAAATTGATTCTATAATAACTACAAAGGAAGAAATTCATGATTATTTGAGTGATTCTACAAAAATTGAAGAGGCAGGTTGGAAATTAGGACGGCATGTTGAAGGAATATTAAACGAGTTATCCGAAAATTTATGGGCAACTGTTCGTTATCGTTATGTGAAAAATGACCCTCCATCATTAGAAGAGCTTTTTTATGCAGTATATGTAAGACTTAAAAATAAGATAAAAGCTAATCCTATAGTTGAAAAAGTACTTGAGACAAAAAAATATGAGCCAATCTTACGTAATTTTGTATCTCACCCACGAAACAATCAACCAACATCATTATCTCCACAGGAAATTAAACGAGCCGCTGATGAATGGTTTTCCTTAGAACAAGAATTTTGGTGTACAGAATGTAACCATTTCGTTGAATATTTTCAAAGCAAAGATAAGATTGAGTGTAAATGCGGTAAAAAAAAATTAGAATAAACAAAGAAACAGTTAAAAAGTAGAAAGGAAAGGTTTGAATAATTACTAATTTTATAAACTATGTCCAAACTAATTTTCGATATCGAAACAGTTGGAGAAGATTTTGATAAGCTAGATAAAACAACTCAAGAAGTATTAACTAAATGGATAAAAAAAGAATCAGCCAATGAAACAGAATATAAAGAAGCTCTTAAGGATTTGAAACAAGGATTAGGATTTTCTCCATTAACCGGCGAAATTGTAGCCATTGGAGTTTTAGATTATGAAAAAGATAAAGGAGCTGTATATTTTCAAGCGCCAGAAACGAAATTAAAAGAAACAGAAGAAAACGGAATTAAATTTAAACCAATGACTGAAAAAGAAATGCTTCAAAACTTCTGGAACGGTGCAAAAAATTATCAAGAATTTGTGAGCTTTAATGGTAGAGGATTTGATGTCCCATTTTTGATGGTAAGATCAGCCATCCATAATATAAGACCAAGTAAGGACTTAATGCATGGTCGCTATCTTTATCAACAACTGAATGATTCAAAACATATTGATTTATTAGACCAACTTACTTTTTACGGATCAGTAAGAAAAAAGGGTGGACTGCACTTATGGGCTAGAGCTTTTGGGATTGAAAGTCCAAAGGCAAAAGGGGTAACTGGAGATGACGTAGGAACTTTATTTAAAGAAAAGAAATTTCTAGAGATAGCTGAATATAACGTAGGAGATTTAATAGCGACCAAAAAACTGTTTGAATACTGGGAAAAATACTTTAAGTTTTAATTATAGTTTATTATGCAAGACAACCAAGAAATTGATATTGAAGGATTGAAAAAAGAAGCTGAAGCATTTAATTTAAAGCAAGAATTGGATAAATTAAATCAATTAGTAAAAATTGATCAAAAAGGAACTTTAAAAAATAGGAAAAGAACATCAACTATTGACATCCCGGGAACTAAGGCAAATAAAGATGCTAAAGATTTAGGTTTTCAAGTTATCCCTTCATCAAAAGCAACTCCTTTGAAAAAGTAAAATTTTTCCTTGAATAGCTCTAACCTATAGTATATAATAGGTCATGTCAGAAAATCCTTATAGATGGTCGATGGGAATAGACAACGCTATTAAATCAGGAAATCCTCTAAAAGCAGGAGCAACAACTTTAACTAATTATTTACCTGGCACAATTGAAATGATGAGAAACGGTAGGTTTGGCAATTACAAATCGTAAACAATAAATAATATGAGTGAAAGATGTGGAAATTGTATTTGGTTTAAGGGTGAACCGCAAACACCTATAAATCCAAGCGCACCTGTTGTTCAAGAGCAAGAAATTAAAAAAACCATTGGAGAAAAAATTGCCCTTAGGGGGGGCAGTAGACCGCCGATTTATGGAAAATGCAAAGCAGTTTTTCAAGATGCTGGTAATGAAACCCAAGTCTATGATTTTGGAACTTTATCAGATTCAAACTGCTCGGCAACGGATAATCTAGGATATAAATTATTTAGAGTTGGATAGTTAGTTTAGAGTAAGTTTTTAATTATTAAACATCTCAAAAAACTGAAGACTGCCTTGATGAAGCATAATATGCTCGAGTGTTGTTGTTAAAAATTGTTCAGGAGTTAACTTCTTTCCATATCTCTCAATAGTTGATTCTTGAATTTTTTTAATTGTAAATAGATTTAATAAATAACTGGTAAAATTTCTATATAGAGAAACCAGTATTTCATACTTCATCAAATCTATTTCATAATCTGAAGGAACTAGTCTGCTAAATTCTTTTATAATTTTTGCGACATCTTTTATTCTCTTAGATAGATTCTTAACCTGATGACGAAGATCAGCATAAGGTGAACTATGTTGCTTACCATGAATATTTTGATTTCTTGAATCTAACGGCATATTAGCGAAACTCATTTCATTAACATATGACTGATCAAGTATTTCTGCAGCAATAGGTCTTAATGTATCGGGTAATCTATCAAAGGATACATCAACGATGTTTTTTTCTAACCAATGATCAACTTTTCCCAACTCTTCTTCACTTGGATCCTGATGTTTACTATCACCCCAAACTGTATTTAATCTATCTGGTCTTTCCAAACCAAAGTAGTCTAAATATTTAATAAGTAAGCCTGTCTGTCTGACAAACTGAAGATCGATAAGCAACATTGTTGATGACGAGGATTCAGATTTTGATATTTGATCCAAAGCAAGATTTCTTTGAAGTTCAATTAGTTGATCATTTGTTAATAATTTTAAATCAGAAGATTTTGGAAATTTTTCTACTCCTTCAGCTTCGTCTCTTGATTTAATAAAAATCATCGTTTCCATTTCCAACATATTTCTTATTGAACTATTTGGTTTATTTTTTATCTGCTCATTTGTATTAGGAATAAAATGAATGATTGCTCGGTTAACCCTTGAATGCGTAATAATTCTTTGTTTTATAAATTCTTCATGACTGCCAGGCGTAAACTCCTGACTTAGGTAATTTCTTTTCTCAAGCCAGTTTGATAATCTTGCAGGAAAGATTTGTTTTCTTGACTCATTTTGCATAGGCGCTAATTGTACTATAGGATTGCATGAATTTCAATAATAAGCAACCAACATTCTAAAATATAAAAAGAAGATTTATTTTTCCCAAACCCCCAATTTCATTTCCTTTGCTTCTTTTTCCGCAGCCAACAGCTCATCCTGATATTTTATCTTAGCTCTTTTTTCATAAAGAACAACTCGAGCAAATCCATTTCTTACCAACTCAATATTAAGATTAGCTCCATTAATAAATACATAACCTAATGTCCTACCAAATTTATCTTCTTTGTAATTTTCTTCCTGTTCAAAAGATATTTCTTTTCCTAAGACTAAATTTTCAGTGAAAGCTTCTGCTTCCTCAAAATATGCTTCCTTAACTTCAGGGGCATTGACTCCGTATAATCTAAAAGTTTTTCCATCACTTAATTTCAAAGTGTCTCCGTCGCTAACTTCGGTAACAGTTATTGGACTAACATTAACTGAAACATCAGAGGGCACAGAGTATTGGGTTTTAATCTTTTGTTTCTCAAAGTAGCTTCCACCAAAGAAAGACAGAATGATAAGAACGAAAACTACAATATAGGATAAAGCTTTTTTTTTCATTTGTCTTTAGCGTCTCGAATAATAATCTTCTTTCCTCTCTCATCCAACTCAAACTCTAGGTTCTGATTTTGCCTCCAACCTAAAGCTTTCAAGAATTCTCGAGGGATAGTGATAACTTTGGAGTATTTACCTGATGAAGTAATCTTTCT
>AMFJ01026423.1_pt1 | contig 13618 bp, 11 predicted proteins | sample 427208 | NCBI WGS metagenome assembly AMFJ01 (sample SAMN02954298, study PRJNA114691) | groundwater metagenome | biome: aquatic; feature: subsurface aquifer; material: sediment; isolation source: subsurface aquifer sediment | place: USA: Rifle, CO | collected 2008-08
AGTTGTTTTGCCTTACGCCCAAGTGTTTCGTGAACCCCTGAATACTTGAACACATGAGCACGACTCCCCCCTGCCTATAAAATCATTAGACACCTTTCTAAAATCTGTTACAATAATAGTTGATGGATAAAAAACTGACGACGAGTCACGACATCAGAGAGTTTTTTTATAAAAAAGTCAAGGAAGCCATCATGATACAAGACGTCCGGGTTTCTGAGGATGTCGAGGTGTATTTGGTGCATGTCCTCGCCTATTTTTCAAAATCAGAAAATTTATTTCGGGAGGATGAAGAGGGGCGGTTGGAATATCGCGCGTTGGCGCTCAAATTATATGATGCCGTTTTTTCCAGTCCGAACGAGAGAGTACAGCATTTGCGTTCTTTGGGCGACACCGCCTTGTATCATGCGGGCGTGTTTTATGAAGGGTTGTTAAGCGGTGTGGTCGATGTGAATTATTACATCAGCATGGGAGGTACCGCGTATTTGTCTTTGGCCAACATGTCGACTCATGTTGGTTCGCACGCGGCCAAAATGTATCATCAGATGGGACAACAATTTAAGGATTTGGTGACGCTGTTGAATGTTTGTTGTGAGAAAGAAGGGACCCCCACAGATATTGACCTGATCAAAATTCTGGATCGCTACCTCCGGACAGGCTCGAAGAGAGACAAAGAAATATTGACCAAGGCGGGGATTGTTCCCGAGGGACTGGGAATAAACACGACGGAACAATAAATCGTTTTTCATTGATGTCAGGCAACTTGGACTATGCAACTGATTGAACTCATACAAGCGCGGATTGAGTCGCTATATGGTATCAAAATTGGCGCCAAGGCAGGTGATTACCTCATTGGCGAGGATGAACTTTTTGAGCTTCTGCCAGCCCATCAACAAACGGTTGTTCCCAAGGAACTTTTTTTGGTCAACCCCGATCCCGACAACGATACGGTCGAAGTGGCCCTGTTTCTGGACAGCAAACTCAAGGAGAATTTGTCCCACCGCAATCCTTTGGAGAGGCTGTGCGCGGAAAACATTGGCGATTTTTGCGCCCTCATTGAGGGGATTTCGCATTTTGTTTGTTATTTGCACAAGGCGCATCTGAACAGGGAAATCACCCAGCTTGAGCTGGAACTGCAGGCGGAAATCGATAAATTTCTGTTGTTGTCTCTGCTCACCTACTCAGATGAAGCCAACAGCTATCAGCTGATCGATGTGTTGTTTGAGGGTTATGCGATCAACGAGGCCTTGGCGCTTGATCAGATTGAGCGGTACGAAACGGCCTCGACGCTGGCCAAAAAATATTGTGCGAGTCTGGCTTGTGACATCAAGGCCAGACGCATCAAAAATCTTGTCAAAAAAATCCGCGAGTTTTACTCCCTCTCCCAGGAAGAAAAGATCAGAATGATTGTTTGTTGAGCGCCCCAAACATTCTTGCTTTTGCCTCCCAAAACCGCTAACCACGGACCATGTTGCCTTTAAATATTTCCCCAGCCGTCAAAAACGCGTTTCAAAAAAACATTCCCGTTGTTGCCCTTGAATCATCCCTGCTGTGTCAGGGAATGCCTTATCCTCAAAACGTGCAGGCGATGTTGCAGGTTGAGCAGATCATTCGTGAACAGGGCTGTGTGCCCGCGACCATCGCGATCAAGAAGGGTGAACTGCTGATTGGTTTGTCCGGAGAGGAAATTTTGTATTTCGGACAAAGGGGCCTGGACTGTGTCAAGGTGTCGCGCCGAGACCTCTCTTTCGTTATCAGCCAGAAGTTGGATGGGGCCACAACGGTGGCCAGCACCATGTTTTTGGCGCAAAAGGCGGGGATTCAGGTTTTTGCCACGGGGGGCATTGGGGGGGTGCACCGGGGAGCGTCGGAGACACAGGATATTTCGGCAGACCTGGTCGAGTTGTCGATGACCCCTGTCGTTGTTGTGTCAGCTGGTGCGAAGGCGGTTCTGGATCTGCCAAAAACCCTGGAGTATCTGGAAACAAAGGGTGTTCCCGTGGTGGGGTATCGCACCCGCGAATTTCCCGCCTTTTACTCGGCTACCAGTGGACACCCGCTCACGATGTGGGTCGAATCGGCCAGAGAGATCGCGGAGCTGTTCCATACCCAGATGAGAGTAGGGCTCAGACAGGGCATTGTGGTGGCCAATCCCATACCCAAGGAATTCGAAATCCCCAAGGAACGCATCGATCGTTATCTGGAAGAGGCCTTTGTCGAAGTGAATGAGAAAAAGATTTTAGGAAAGAACATCACTCCTTACCTGTTGCGGCGCATGTCAGAGCTATCCCAGGGGGAGACGCTCACAGCCAACATCAAATTGCTCGAGAACAACGCGTGGCTTGCCAGTGACATCGCCAAAAACCTCATTTCCGATCTATGACGAACAATGTCTTCAGTTTTTTTTTCGCCTGGCAGAACCTGCTGTTGCTGGTTTTGTGTGTCCCGAACGCATTTGCCCAGACGGGTCCCTCTGTTGAAGTTGACAGAATTGTGATCGTTGAATCGTTGCAGTCTGATCCTTTGCCTTCGGGGTCGATCAAACCCTCCGCGGACATTTCCCTCAAAGCAACGATTCCCAAAACGGAGTCTGCCGCTGATGTGGTGAGTCAGGTGGCGGGTGTGCACATCAAGCGATTTGGGGGGCTGGAGGATGCCACATCCATTTCGATTCGTGGGTCTACCAACGCGGAGGTGAATGTTTTTTTGGACGGCGTGCCTCTGGACACCGCCTCAGCAGACGGTGTGGGACTGGGTCAAATTGCCGCAACCTCCTTGTCCCGCATTGAGATTTTCAAATCAACTTCGCCTTCTGAGCTTGGTGGGAGCGCCATTGGCGGGGTGATCAATCTCAGTTCGAAGAAGGCTGAGCCGGGGTTGAATCAACGCTACGGTTTTGGTTTTGGAAGCTTCATGACGTACGACGGTCTGGCCGAACTGAGTTATGGGGGTGTGAAAAATGATGTGGTGTTTGGTTTCGATGCGCGCCGCACCGATGGCGATTTTATGTATCAGGATAATAATGGCACGCCGCTCAATCCCGCGGACGATCAGGAGGTCAGACGCCAAAACAGTGAAAAGCAGGCCCTTCACCCCCATTTGAACTGGAAACATTATTTTAACGAACGAAATGAAATGACCCTGGCTCAGCATTTTTTTCGGATTGATGCAGGGGTCTCAGGGCTGGGGGCGTTTCAATCCCAGACAGCCGATAAAAGTCTCACCGAGTATTTGGGCAGTGTGGCAATGAAGAGTCGCGGACATTTTGGCGACAAGTCCGCGCTGACGCACAAAACATATTATCGCCTGATCAAATCGCAGTTCTCCGACCCCAACGCAGAGATTGGTTTGGGGAGAGCGCAAGACAATGATAACCTCACGGTTGTGATCGGCAATCGCCATATGTGGCAAACCGATTTTTCAAAAAAGGTGGCAGTGAAAAAGGGGGCAGAGCATGTTTATGAGAGGTTTGCCCCCAGAGATTTTCTGGCGGCTGACCCCGTGGGCAGTACGAGCGCGCGGCACCAACTCAATTTTTTTGTTGAGCCTCATCTGTATCTGTTTGAGCGTAAAGTTCACTTGTCATCGCAGGGCCAGAGCTTGAATGTCTTTTACGACATCAACAACGATGATCCGTCCCTGAATGACAGCGGAACTTTTTTTTCGAACAAAATTGAAAACCAATTCGCAGGCCAAATGGCACTGATTTATTCGCCCTTTTCCGCCTGGCACGTTAAAGTGAGCGCGGGTCGCGAGGTGAGGTTGCCGAAGTTTGTCGAGCTGTTTGGGGATCAGGGCTTCGTGTTGGGCAACCCACAGCTATCCAGCGAGAAGAGTTTTAAGTATGATATTGGTTTTGAGGGAGCAAAGTCCTTTGCAGGTTTTGTCAACAAAATCACTGTGGGGGTTGCTCTGTTCGAAAATCGCATTGACGATCTCATTCAGTTCGAGATGGCCAGCGGTTACGCGCGCGCATCCAATATTGGTGAGGCCCGGATCAGGGGGGCAGAGGTGATGGGGAGCCTGCGGTTTTTTGAACACTTGCTCCTGACATCAAACTACACGTATCAATGGCCAGAGGATCAATCGGTCAATGCGGGAAGATTTTTGGTGGGCCGACCCAGACATGAGGTCAACACCAGGATTGGTTTTGATCGAAAGGGTTTTTCGGCTGGAGTGCATGCCAATTACCTCGATGCACAGTATTTGGACGCGCTGAACACACAACGGGTTGATGACCGGCTGGTGATCAGCGCGGACGCAGGATACCTGCTCAAACAAAAATACCGGTTGGGTTTTGAGGTGAAAAATCTAACGGCCTCACAGGTGGTGGATGCTGTGGGGTTTCCGCTACCGGGGCGCAGTTATTTTGCGCGATTGGATTTGTTTTTGTAGAAAAGGGAGATCGCGGCTACTGAGACCTGTTATTCAGAGGTGATGTACTCGTTTTATGAAAAAAAATATTTTGATTATCACTTTAATATCATTATTCATTACCATGACAGAATCCGCCTTTGCGGCCCCCTTTTTTCTGGTGGGGGATGGTCGGCTTGCGATCAAAAATGTTCATACGGGCAAGGAGGTTTCTGTCACCTATTTGAACGAGGATGGTTCGCTTAAGGACGAGGCGTTTTTGCAGATCGATTCTGTGTTCGGATTTCCCACAAAACAAAAGGGCGAGAACGTATCGCGCCGCCTGATTGCCCTGCTGGATTATTTTGTGGACCTGGTGGCCAAGAACCAAAAGGTGTTGCTCACCAGCGGATACCGTAGCCCCGAATACAATCAAAAACTCAGGGATCAGGGGAAGGTCGCGGCCAAAACGAGCGCACACCTGGATGGCCTGGCCCTGGATTTTTATTTGGAAGGACGCGACGCGGCAATGGCAAAGGCCCTGTGGGAGTCTATCAGACACATGAATTGTTGCGGGGTGGGACACTATGGCGGGAGGAACATTCATCTGGATGCGGGCAGGCCGCGGTTCTGGGAACAAGCCACGTCAAAGGTGTTCACGGACGCGTCCGCGCACAACAAGACGATTTATTTTTCGACGGAGTATGATCGCTACGTTTCGGAAAGTTCCCTGCGGACGTTTTTCACATCTGTCAGCGATTTTGGTTATGGGATCCGCAATCCCCTCACATTGGTCACTGACGATGAAAAACAGCAAAAAGTGACCACGCTTAAACTCGCGACGTCACAGAAGGAAAATTGTTTGTTGTTGAATGACCGCCTTCAGACGAGATTCATTCACGCCAACCTGCCCCCCATCGAACCCGGGCGTTATCGCGTGCGTGTGGATTTTTGCGAAAAGCCTTTTGCCGACATGCCCGATTTCGCCGTGTCGAATCCGATTGTAATAGAATAGGGCCCTCTCACACCACCTGGCCCGTCTAATCCTGTTCGAAGGTCACGCTTTGGCAGGTCGTGTCATCGCAAATGCAATTGGAATTGGCCACACCAGAGATGCCCTTAAGACGTGCTCAGCTCCACATCCCCCACGGCAAAATTCCGACACCATTGTTTTTTTGTGGTGCAGTGACTATTTCGGTTGGACCAACCAGATAACCGATCTTACTGCCGAGTTTTTTCATGGCTCCCATGAGGGGACGGGCTTCCCATGAGAACTGTTTTCCAAGACCCGTTGTGGTGCCGACGATGCGAAAAGGAATGTTGTTCAAAACAGCATCAACGGGCTGACCTTGAGTTGATTTGTAATAAAGTTTTTCAAAGGGAAGCCCCGGTGTATGACTCAGCCACTCGTTCCAAAGAAAATGTCTGACCAGGCTGAGGAAGTTGGCCTCTCCAGCAGTGTTTCCCAGCAAGTAAGCCAGCAACCCCGAATCAAAAAATAACCAGACCTCGCGACCCGTCCCCAACGGATGACATGAAATTTTTCTTAAGAGAAAAATGTCTTCCATGGCCGAAAAATATCGCCTGACCTTCCGTGCGTTTTGCGCAAAATGTTTCAGGCTGGGGAGTTCACCCTCGCCAAAAACGGTGGCCAGGCGGTTGATGAGGTTGAGTGCCAGGTCGGGATCGTAACCGCCGCGCGCAAACTGTCTGGGAAGATCGCGATGCAGTGTGGTGTCAAGCCACGATGACCAATAAAGATGGCGCTGTTCACTGGCGTGTAAAAAGGCAGGGACTGGCATGCCGCCGGAAACAACGGACTTCGTCACGAGTGACAAATCAAAGCGTGGCGCTTTCTGGGATTGAGTTGGATTTGCCAAATCCTTGATCGTAAAAAAGGGTTTTTGATTGAGCTCGGCCAGCGTCATGGGCGTAAGAGACACAGCGCCCAAGCGACCCGTGAGGCTTTCGCGAATGCCAATCCGCAACGAAAAATTGCTGGACCCCGTGAGGTAATAAAGTCCGGGAACACGTTTTTTGTCTACCTTGAGTTTGAGTGAATCAAAGAGCTGTGGCGCTTTTTGCACTTCGTCGATCACCACAGGCGTGCTCAATCGGGAGAGAAAAAGGTCGGGTGAGCGCTGAGCCTCCTCCCTGAGCAGTGCCTCATCGAGCGAAATCATATTTTCAACACCCAACAGCTTGCTGAGCAGGGTCGTCTTGCCCGATTGTCTGGGACCCAAAACACCCACCAAGGGCCAAAGCGAAGCCAGTTTTTTGATATTTGCGAGAACATGACGTGTGCGGAGGTGGGGCATGCCCCCATTATACAGCATCAGCGATCAAAATGCCAACAATAAACGACATTGGATGCTGTTTATTATTGGCATTTTATGATCTTTTGATTTTTTCACACCACCTTCCCCGGATTGAGCAATCCCTCAGGATCCAATTCTTTCTTGATGGCCTTTAAGACCTCGATGCCCACAGGGGTTTCTTCCTGTACCATCCACTTTTTGTGATCGTATCCGACGCCGTGATGATGGCTCAGGGTGCCGCCTTGACTCATGATCACATTGGTGGCGAGGTCTTTGATCTCTTCCCACTGGGCAATTTCGTGTCCCCGCTTTTGCACCCCCATGAACGTGAAGTAGAGCGAAGCCCCGTCCTTATAGGCGTGTGACAAATGACAGGCCATGAGCAGTTGATGGGATTTTTGCTCAAAAAAGGCCAGCTTCATGGATTCGTAAATGCCCAGGAGCTTGGACCACGGGGCGGCGGTCTCGAGCGTGTCGATGAAGAAACCATGGTCCATCAGATTGTCTCGAAGATAAGGAAGTTCAAACCGGTCTTTTTTCCATTTTGCGGCAAATTTTCTGGGAACAAGTTTTCCATGTGTTGAACGGATGAGGGACCTGATTTTATCGAGATGAAAATTGGTGTGCGTGGTTTGTCCCTCTGAGGCAATCAGCATGAAGCAGGGATGGTTGCCCAGACCCTTGAAGTTGAACCAATGCGGAAGAAGTTTTTTCTGCCATTTTTTTGAGAGCATCAGGTCCAGAAAAAAAGAGGTCTCATCGGCATCCGACAGACGCACGACGCTGGGAGTGATGTCTGCCTGCATGATTGTCCGCACACAGGTGAGCCCTTGCTCAAAGTTTTCGAAAAAGGCACAGCTGAATTTTTGTGACTGAGGCAGGGGATGGATTTTGAGTACCGCCTCAGTGATGATTCCGTAAATGCCCTCGGAGCCCAGCAGGAGATGCTTTAATGACGGACCTGTCGCGGAGGCAGGGACCTGGTGTGTTTCGATCACGCCTTTCGGTGTGTGGATGACGAGTGATTGCACCATGTTCTCAATTTTTCCATATTTGGTGGAGTTCTGTCCTGCGGAACGCGTGGCGAGCCAGCCGCCCAATGTGGAGAATTCGAATGATTGCGGGAAATGCCCGAGCGTATAACCCTGCCGATTAAGTTCGTTTTCGAGCTTGGGGCCAAATATTCCTGCTTGGGCACGGACCGTTCGTGCTGTGTGATCTATAGACAAAAGACGATCCAGCTTGGTCACATCTACGACCACGATGGTGTTGTTGACAGGGCCCACGCATTCGGTCCCACCCACCACCCCGGACCCGCCGCCAAAGGGAATGAGCGTGATGCCCAGTTTTTTCGCGTCTACAAAAAGGGAATCGAGGTGTTTTGCGTCTTGCAAAAAAAGCACCCCATCGGGAAAGCGGGCAAGGGTATTCGTTCTGATTCGGATCAGGTCACGATAACTTTTACCGGCCGCATGAAACAGGCGATCTTCGTTTTTCAAAGAGAGCCCCCTCTCCTTCCATCGCGCGATGAATTCCTCGGATAACTTTGTTTTGGGAATAGAAAATTGTTCAACGGTTGGCGGGATCTGTTTGGGAGCCAGTGTGTTGAGCGCGAAACGTTGTGCGAGCAGGTGCAGAAATAGAGAGGCCTTGTGGGGATCGTATTCGTGATTTTGATACCCCCATCCCCAATAACGATTTTGGTTTTTGTCGGTGGTTGGCATGTCGAGAAGCATAATTGCTCAAGGGACAACGGTCAACGGGTAACGAGTAACGAGTGATGGGTGAAGTTATCCGTGTGTGCTTAGTACCATTACGGTACTGGGCGTGTTCACGTGTTCACGTGTTCACGTGTTCACGAAGAAGGCAAAAGGCACAGGGAGCAGGGTTCAGGGTATCATTCAAATGGTGATGGTGATCGGGCCGCTGAAAATGCGGGACAATTCGTTTTTGATTTCGGTCAATCTGTCTTTGGATGTTGGGATCAGGCCAGCATGAGGCGTTTGACGGGAGATGGTGTACAGATCAACGCGCCTTGGATTCAGTCCCGAAAAATGTTCTACCCATTGTTCTATGGAGTCGCGAGAGTCGTTTCCCCCCAGCCCTCCAAAAACGCAAGATTGAATGACCAGATTGTTGAGGTGTACGATAATATTTTTTACATCCGGCCAAGAAAAAGCCTTGGGTGGTGAATTGGTGATCGCTAGTTGGGGATCCAACTTTACACAACATTCTTCGAGAAGAGATAAGGCGTCGAAAACAACTTGCTTCTGAATGGTTGTCCCATTGGTAAAACAAACTATGGGCGTCGTGTTAGAAATCTCATCACGCGTTCGAATGACCTGGGAGACAATGTTGGCGAAATCTGGATGCAACGTCGGTTCTCCGTTTCCGCTGAAAACGATACTGACCTGCTGATGTGGCGCGGTGTTGACGTGCTTCGTCAGTAAACGGGCGAGCTCTTTTGCAATGAGTTCCTTAACGGGAAATTCGGTGTTTGCGCTGGGCAATTTCTTTGTAGACCACCCCAGCTGACAGTAAAGACAGTCAAACGAACAGGTTTTTTCGCCTGACGGCAGGAGATTAATGCCAAAGGTCGTTCCATAACGACGCGACTTGACAGGGCCATACACAGGAGAAAAAACAATATCATGCCCCGATGATGGATTGATTTCAGAAGCTGTCATGCTATGAGAAATACCCTCCTAGAAATTCGCAGTTGAGGAATCTACGCCCCTTAACAAGTAGGGAGCAGGCCCCAAACAAAAAAACCAACGCATCAAAGCTATGGTTTTATGCAGATCATACGGAGGGGGGAGTGCTTGATGGTAGGAATATTACCCTACGAAAAGGTAGATAACGGCAGCGATGAGCAATACGATCAGTAAGATAGTTGTGGTGTTGAGTTTCTTCATAGTGTTCCTCTTAGGAAGTTAGTGAGTTAATTGTTCGCACGAGTCTATTATAACTAAAGCCATAGCGCAAACATTTTTTGCGTAAATAATGGTTATTAGTTAACAAAACAAGAGAAAAATAACGCAGCTGTCTCTCTTTGAGAAAAACCCATTGTCTTTTTTCTGAGTCCATGCTCTCCAGCAGACATCTGGAATAAAATTGTGTAGGGTCCTTATTGGACACAAACCGATAGGGGCGTATATTATTTTTTCAGTCAAGACGGTGGTGGAACACAGTCCGCTTTTGTCAAGACTTCCTCCGTGCTTTGCGTAGAAAGCCAATGAGAAATGTGGGCTTGGTCCGCCATGTCAAGGAGGATGTATGGGTAATAAATATCTTTGTCCAAAATGCCGTGGGCGTTTAGACGTCCATGAGTATGTTGCTTTCACTGCGCAGGCAAAGGACGGCGATCGCGGTCTTTTGCTACTGAGTCCTCACTTGGGGAATTACGATGTCTGGCACAATGACAATTTTCGATACCAACAAGGCGATCTGGTAAAATATTTCTGTCCCATCTGTCATAAAAATCTGACAGCGATCGAATTTCATGAACATCTGGTTCGCATTCACATGGTAGACGGAGACAACATTGAGCACAACGTGTTGTTTTCGGGCGTGGCCGGTGAAGAGGCGACTTACAAGGTTCGCGATGATGAGATAGAACCTTATGGTCAGCACTCCAACCAGTACATGCAATATTTCATCAGCGCCAGGATGTGAGTTTTGCCCGACTCCACAGACACCACGAGTTTTCATGTGAGGCACCACAAGAACCTGTGGCATCACTCAGCTTAACAGAGGTGAGGTGATTTTGTGTGTCCAGAGGGACTCCAGTTGCCCCCATTGTTGGGCTAAAGCGCTGGTGTTTGTGGTGGTTTGTTGACTCAATAGCCTTTGCAGGATTTTCGAAGGGCTGATGAGATAGAGTTGTTGTGTGCTCACCAGACAAGACAGAAGCTCTTGGTCTGGTTGAGAAAGATCCCACTGTGACAGGGCTTCCAAACGTCGAAGCAGGTCATTGGTGAATGTTGACAATGTTTGGGTGAGCGCCAAAGCTGTTTTGGTTTCTTCGGCGTCGCGTGGCGAAATTTCTGTGAGGGCCAGCCCCAAGCTAAAGACAAACCGGGCCAGTCGCAGGGTTGTCCAGGGTTCCGGGCTTTGTGGCAGGAGCCCCTCAATACAAGCCCTGTCAGACCGCATTTCTCGTATGTCTTCAGATATCTTTCGTGCGATTGTGTCCAAAGTATTTTCTGCGTGTGACTGGGCCGTTCCAGAAAGGGGGAGGGTAAGCATGTCTTGGATGCGAGTGAGTGTGTGTTCATGGCTGATGGAAGTTTTTGTCCATAAGGCCTCAAAGGTTTTTTTGTGAAGCGCTATATAATCCTCACGGCTGAGTTGAGTCATGTCATCAAAGCCCATATGATAAATAGCGTTCAACATGCAGTCAAAACTGGTATCATCGATGAATGCATAATGTGGAAGACCAGACGCTTTTAGTTTGTTTGCCACAGCAATCTCGACGGCCAGCCTTGCAAAAGAATGATAACGTAGGCGTGCCTGAATGGCCGCAATGTGCTTGATGGCAGAAGGTTGGCGGTAGGGCGGTGTCTGAAAACTCAGCATTTGAGTTTTTCCCCAAAGAACTGTGAGTCGACCCATAAAGACATGCGCAACGCAGTGGCATTTTTTGGTAATAATAGTGGTTTCCTCCTCTCCATTGGAGTGGCGATAGTGTGGGTTCTTGAATTCGCTCAAAGAACTTAGTGATGCGTTGATGTTCTTGAGGCCATAAGGACGGAAATCGCCCCAGTCTACTGAGGCAATCAGATCCATGATGTCGTATGCCGTGCCTTGTGTGTGGGCATCGAGCAATTCCACAACCTCAAGCCCTTCTCTCAAATCAACTAGTTCCCTGACATGCCACTGACCGATGTTTCTTTCTGCTGAGGGTCTTGTTTCCTGAATTAAAAAACCAGCATTGAATAACGATATGTGGAGGGCGCAGATGTCGGGATCGGTAAATTGTGATCTGATTGAAGACAGCGCCCCGCGCTCATCATTGCGTGTGTTCTCAAATTGTTCCGGCACTACAAAGCGACCTTCTTTGCGCCAAGCCAACAGTTCCTCCACGTTTTGAAAATTCAGGGGAACACCACCACAGATGTGGTGCGTTTTTACAAGACTCCATTGCGCCCGAAATTTAATGGGATCGTCGGGAAAGGGGTGTTCGGCGCGTGCTGATGAAAATGAACTGACGGATTCAACGAAGGCATTCAGGCTTTGTGTGTCGGCAATACCGGTCAGGGTGACAGAAGGCGAGCCGTGATTCATGTGTGGAAGTAATTTAGTCAGCAGGGGATTTGTGATGAACATGCGTGTTTCCTCGGAGTATGACAGTCAGAAAATTCCCTCTTGGGTATTATCGGCAACGAGGTGAAAATGTTGTGTTTTTTTTCTTTGGTTTTGTAAAGAAAAATCCGAAGTGGGGGGTGTGGTTGTAATGGTATGAATTTATTAAAAAAACTTGCTATTCTATGCAAAAAGTGTAAAAATTCGCCCACTCTTTTGAGGTCACCGAAAATATTTTTTGGAGACCTTCTCAGGCAAGCTTGGTCATGGGCCAATCGTGATCAAGTTGTATTAACAATTTAAGGGGGAAAAATGAAAAACAACACAAGGATGATGTTACTTGTGGTTTTGTTACTGAGTTCCGTTGTCTATTTGTTTGTCTCTTGCGGCGGCAGTAGCACCACAAATGCAGATGATAATGATCCAGGGGTCACGGGAACGCCACAGTACACCACAATTGATGAACTGCCCACGGCTCTCACGCGTGTGGTCAGTGCCGAAACAGCGACAAGTTTATCGGCTTTGGTGAAGCCGAAGCACGCGATAGGTTTTGGCGATTCCTACGATGATGTGACGGGGGCATTCGTTCCTGGCACGACCAGCATGGCGGCCTGTGAAACTTACAACCAGACCAAGTGGGCCTTGAGTCAGGCCAGTCAGGGCGATACGGTGATGTGCTATGTTCAGCATGTTTGGGAGGCTATTGCTGCCGATGCCAACCACCTCTTGCATAACGACGACATCTACGATGGTGACTGGCACACATACGATCTGGTTAGCCCAGAAGGCGAAGAGCGACCGGACCTGATTCGCATGAGACTCACCAAGGATGATGATGGGTTCATTACGGGCTTTACCATGTTTGCCTGTAAAGAGGGCGTGCAACAGATGTATCTCAATCAAACAATCGATACCACAACAGGTGAATTCGACATGACCAACATTTCGACCTACGAAAGTCCGGAGGGACATGGTTCAGAAAAGGCCGTGGTGAGTGGGGTTGTGAACGAACTTGGTTACTTCGAAGGGACCAAGAATATGACCATGGAATTCGAAGGGCAGTGGGGAACTGATACCAGCAGTGGGCATATGGACTTTACGCAGACAGAGGACGGTGGCTCAATCAATGGCATCATGACAGGTGAGTATGATAATGGCGATTCAATAGGCACCTACGAAAATAAGGCCTACAGCATTTTCGAACTCGTTGATTCCAACACTGGCGACACCTATTCCATTGCCAATCTGGCTTTGGGTGCGGGATCTGCTCATTATGGCATGTCGGGAACATGTGATGAATGTGGCCCAGAAGGCTGGGAAGATTCCGGCACAGAATCCTGGAGTGCCTCTGCAGGGTCTCCTGTAGAAGACAGCAACGATTATACCGATAGTGCTGACGATGTGGACCTCCTCACGGCGGAGGACATTTCTGAGCCTTCGTTTGGCAGCAACACAGTTGATTGTGTCGCGCTCGCAGCTGATACCGATGGTGAGATTGATTTTGAAGATCTGGATGTCAACCCCGAGGCCGCGTGTGAACAAGTGGATCACAATCACGTTGATTGCTGGAACTTGTTGAATGATCAATAAGAGAGGCTTCTGGTTTGATCATTTGTTGGCTGTATTTCAAGGGCGGTCCCAAAGAC
>AMFJ01026347.1_pt1 | contig 13609 bp, 14 predicted proteins | sample 427208 | NCBI WGS metagenome assembly AMFJ01 (sample SAMN02954298, study PRJNA114691) | groundwater metagenome | biome: aquatic; feature: subsurface aquifer; material: sediment; isolation source: subsurface aquifer sediment | place: USA: Rifle, CO | collected 2008-08
TTTAGAGGTCCCCGAAAATGGTGGTTATTAGAGATGTCCTTCAATGTCCGGCAAATAATTCAACAAGTCCCGTACTTAACCATGGCCAATAAGTAATCACAACAAGACTGATGAGCACAATGATCAGGAAGGGAAACGTGGCCCAGTAAAGCTCAAACAAGGAACGTTTGAACCTGAACGAGGCAATGAAAAGATTGAGTCCCAGCGGCGGGTGCAGATAGCCCACTTCGAGATTTGTCAGAAAAATGATGCCCAGATGAACGGGATCCACACCGTATTGCAGGGCAATCGGTGTGATGATGGGCACCACGACAATGATCGCCGAAAAAATATCCATCAGACAACCCACAATCAACAAAAAGACGTTGAGCATCAGCAAAAACATGGCCTGGCTTGTGATGTGAGGCCTGACCCACTCCAGAATGGCTGTGGGCACTTCGTGATCCACCAGATAACTGGTCAGCCCCATCGCCACACCCAAAATGATGAGGATCCCGCCAACCATCGTGATGGACTCGACCATGATCCGGGGAACATCCTTGAAAGGCCGTATCTCTTTTTTGATGAAAACCTCTACGAGCACCACATAAACAGCCGTGACAGCTGCGGCCTCGCTGGGTGTAATGATCCCTCCGTAGATACCGTACAACACAATGATCGGGAGAGGGATTTCCCACTTGGCCTCTTTGATGCATTTCCAGACATACGAAAACTCAAAGCAAACTCTTTCTGTCTTTTGTTTGCGGCTCACAAAATAACTGTACAAAGCCAACAACGTAAAAATTAAAAATGAGGGGAGCAGTCCGGCAATGAAAAGTTTGTCAATATTGACCTGCCCGATCAGGCCGTAAAGGATCAGGGGAAGACTCGGAGGCAGGAGCAGACCAATACTCCCGCAACTCGTAACGAGCCCGATGGCAAACCGGTCATGATATTTGGCCTTGAGCAATGCAGGGTACAACAACCCGCCCAAAGCGATGATCGTAACTCCACTGGCACCCGTAAAGGCCGTAAAAAATGCGCAAATGAGAATCACCACAACAGGCATGGCCCCGGGAACCGAACCGATGATGGACTGCGCCAAATCCACCATACGTTTGGGAGCACCACTTTCGGCGAGGATGAATCCGGCAAACGTGAACAGAGGGATGGCGCTCAACGTGGGCGCCGAGGCCAAACGGTAAAACTCAATCATGATCACGGCCGTATTCACACCCTCATGCATGAACAAATAAAGCGTGATGCCGCCAAACATGACAAACAACGGCGTTCCGATAAGGGCAAAAAAAGTGATGAGGAGGGTTTTCATGAGTCATCGTCCTCTTTGGAGCAGAGGATAGCCACTTCGGGGATACTGAATTCCGGTGGAAGCGGTTTCCTGCGTAAGATCAGGTCATGAATCGTCTGGATAAAGTTAATGACAAATCTCAGTGAGATAAGACCAAAACCAATCGGCATGATGACGATGAAACACCACGTGGGGATCTGATAAAAAAGCACCGACCCTGACTCACGCTCACCCATCATGAACACCCAGGCCGCCTTGCACAGCAGACTATTGACAGCGATACAGATGATGAAAATGAACACCTCGAATACCGGTTTGACACAGGCCGGCATGAGTTTGTGCGAGAGGTCCATCTGCAGATGAGTTTTGCGCCGAGTGGCCAGACTGGCACCAAAGAACAACAAAAAAAGGACCATGTGCCGCGTGAACACCTCCGCCCAACTGATGCCTGTGTCGAACACATTGCGCAAAAACACCTGCAGAGCCGCCACCGTGAGCATCACAGTCAGACACACGCAGAGCAGGGTTTTTTCTGTTACGAAAAGTCCTTTTTCGATTTTTGAAAAAAACTTTTTCATCACGATGGTCATTTCAATAACGCCAACACCTTAGTCAACAACTCTGCCGAATAAAGAGACCCCGTCAACTGTTCTCGAACGGTCTTGCCAATCTCCTGCAACTCGACAAGGGCCGCAGAATCAATGTTGACAACCTTAATACCTGAACTCTGTACCGCGACCTTGGCAGAGGCGTTATCAACACGTGTCTGTTCGACAATCTTTCTCGCGGCGGCATGAACCAATTGCTGAATCATCGCTCTATCGCCTGCCGGAATTTTCTGCCAGGACTGATTGGTGACAATGATCCCGCCCGTGCCGTTAACCAGGTTCACATCTGTCATGAACTTTGTTTTGGTGTGCCACTGCATGCCAATCGCACTGAACTCCGGGGCATAACAGGCATCAATGAGATTGGTCTGCAACGATGTGAGCACATCGGTCACCGCCAAAGGCACAGGGGTCACACCCATCGCGTCGTACATGGCTTTGGCCAAGGGGTCTCCTTCCCACATCCACATTTTGATCCCCTTCAGATCATCTTTTTTCTGTATGGGCTTGTTTGTGAAAATCTTGACAAAACCAATCTCCGCCCAACCCAGAAGCTCAAAGCCCTTGGCCAAAAAAGCCTTCTTGAAATAATCCTCCATACCGGCATAAACCTTATCGACCTCAGCCGTCGAACCGAACAGGAACGGCAGTTCGAGCACACGGACTTGCGGGTCAATCATGCCAAGTCCCACACCCGTCAAGGCCGCAATGTCAATCTGTCCATAACGCATTTTACGAACCACATCTTTTTCATCACCCTGCACTCCACCACCAAAAACCTTGACCGTCACACGACCACCGGTTTTTGTCGAGATATCCTTGGCCAGGGATTCGAACGAATTATACAACGAAGTCCCTTGCGGGGCCAAAGTCGCCAGTTTGAGTTCGACCGCCTGGGCCTGCGAGGAAGCCAGCAACAACACCAATGAAAACACCAATACGCCAATTGTTTTTTTAAACATATCATCACTCCTTATTGATTATTCCACACTTTCAAAAAGTCTCTTCATGTTCTTTTCGTCCAGCATCCACTCTGCCCTCACCTTGGCCATCTCATTGGCCAAACGGGCTTGAGGCAATACATCGGCAGGGGTTTCTAAAACCTCGTCCAGCAATTTTTTATACAAAACCTGATCTTTGATGGGAAGCGCGTAAAAGAGGGCATAATAGATGTGCGCCATGAGAAATTTACGTTGATATTGGCTCAACGCCTTTTCAAAATAATCCTTGGCCTTGGGCAAATTCCCACCAAACATTGCCGGACGCGATCCATACGATACCCCAAAAAACACATAGGGCACTCCATAGTAATAACCAGAGTCAAGTTCCAGCACCCGCCGCATCATCGCCTCTACCTTGGGAAACATGGCAACGGCCAATGGCGAGTCCTTGCTCAAATTGATGAACCCGCCCCAATCCATGGCCGTCCAAAACAGCTCGGGCACCCTATCCTGCCCCATACCCGCCAAGACCCGATTGAATCTGTCCATATCCCGGGTCAGAGCCTTCTTGAAACCACTGTTCGTTTTGAGCGCACCCAGCCCATAATCCTTGCCGCGTTCATAAAACAATTTCGTCCGTTTGAGGTATTTTTGATACAGAACATCATCGACGTCCTTGTATCTGAGCAGATCAAATTCCAAAAAACCCATGCAATAATTGGCGTACGAACGTGCCAGCAGGGTGTTGAAATCTGAATTTTTGGGGTTGTCGTGCTGGAACACCTCCATGATCTTGATGAGAGTCATTGCCGCGTCACTGGCCACTTCGATGTCGCTCTCCATTTCGTACTTGGGGGCGCCTTTGGTCATGATTTGCGCGGTCAGGTGCGAGGCGATACGTTTGGGGGTACAGGCCATCAAGGTCAGGCAAGACAAAGAACACAACACCAGCAATTTCAAAAATGTCGCCAATTTTTGTGTCATGCAAACTCTCCTTGAAAAACAATAGCAGGAAAACAAAAAGGTGAAGACCGGTACCATATCAGTTTTTGGCAATCAATTCTTTGTTTGATTATCCTTCATCCCCACTTGAACGCACAGCGTCATGACGCCTGCACAAAACACCTTTCATTCCTAAGACAAATCATTATTATACAAATTGATTTTATCTACAGTTGTTATAATAAAATTATAGAGGCCTATTATCCTTACCATGCTAAACCGCTCACAGAAAAAGTGACCACTCCGGTTGAAGCAATGCTCGGACTCAACGCCAAACTCAAAAATCTTCCCATCGCGTTCAATCTCAACGGTGGGCTGGCACTGATCCGCGGCGCGGGCACACCTCTCTTCAGAACGTTGGCGGGGATGACGATTGGAATGTGATGGAGAGAAATCTAAAGTTGTGCTTTATAATTTGCAGAAAATTCTAAAGTGCTGTATTATATATTCTATGTGGCGCTAATAAATAATAATATTAGGGGGTTATGTGGAGTTGGCTGATCTATTTTTTTATAATTCTCATTGGCAAACCGGAGATTTGCCAAAAAATCCTCATTCAATAAAACGAAAACTTTTCAAAAAATTAGCCCAAACAATTGGGGACCGCTACATCATCACAATCCAAGGACTGCGTCGCACAGGAAAATCTGTTCTACAAAGTCAATATGTGGATGCTTTTTTCGAGCAATTCCCAGAAATCTCCCAAACACAACTTCTGAAATATACATTTGAAAAAGAAGATGATCTGGATCTTTTGCCATCACAAGAATTGATCGATTTGTTGCATTTGTATTTTCATCGAATTCTACAAACTCAACCCGCCTTGCTGAACAAAAAAACCATCATTGCCTTGGACGAAATCCAGAATGTCGATAACTGGCAAAGTGTCATCAAAAAATATTATGACATCAATGAAAATATCAAATTCGTGCTGACTGGTTCTTCATCGCTCTATTTAAAAGAGGGGGCCGAATCTCTGGCCGGCAGATCACTCGATTTTGAATTGGAATGCCTCGATTTTCAGGAATATCTGGCTATCATTGATTCGCCAATCAAGCCCCCCTTTGCAGAGTCACTTGATGACTTGCTGAAGATCACTCCGTTTGATGTGGAAGACAACACCATCAAAACCTTTGAAAATTTTTTGTGTGTCGGTGGATTTCCTGAAACAGCACTGATGTTTAAAACAAATCACAACATAAAAGACATTCATCGTTTCATCAGAGAATCCATCATCAACAAAGTCATCAAGCGAGACCTAAAAAAATACTTTCAGATTAAAAACACCATCGTGGATCAGCGGATGTTTCAGGTTTGCTGCAAAGAAAGTTCTGGTTTCATGGAGCTTTCAAAATTGGCGCCAGAAACTGGTTTGTCGCTTGTCTCGATAAAAAAACATCTCGAGATTTTCAAAAAAAGTCATCTGGTTCATTTTCTGTCCAAGTTCGACAAAAAAATCCGTCGCGAAATCAAATCCACCAGAAAAGTTTATGTTGCCAGCCCCTGCTTCATGTTTGCGATGGTTCCTGACACATCGCTCGAAAACAGGGAATACGTGGGACATGTCGCCGAAACGTATGCCTTCAACCAGCTGAGAAAATTGGAAGAAAATCTTTACGTTGAAAAAGGCAAGGAGAGCAGAGAAGAAATTGATTTTTATTTTCCAGAAAAAAAGCTGTTGATCGAGTGCAAATACACACAAATCATCGATGCCAGAAAATTTGCGTATTTATTGGCGCGGGCCCAGGCACTCGGGACCCAAAACATTGTTTTCAGCAAAAACAGCTGGGGAGATGTTCATTTGAAATCGTGTCCCCTGTTTTTGCTTGCAACAGGCTGACATCGTATCACCGAAACACCACTCTTCAGAACGCTGGCGGGTGTAACGATTGGGATGTGATAGAGAAGCTTCCAAGCTCTCACTTTATAATTCGCTGAAAATTCTAAAGTTTTGCAACGGTTAACACGTGATTTGAAAAAAACCATCCCCTGTTGACCTGTTGTTTGTTTGCCATTAAAGCTCCCCCCATGCAAAACTCACGAGAAAAATACCGTATCAGGCCACTCTCAACCATTTTGAACAAGCCCCCCCAGGACTTTCAACGCAGCGATCTCCTCACAATCATCAAGGATGAGAGTATCAAACAGCTGAATCTGCATTACACCGGGCTCGATGGCAAATTAAAGGGCATCAAGGTTCCCATCAACGATCTGGCTTATGCCGATATGATTCTGGCCCAGGGTGAGCGCATCGATGGGAGCAGTATTTTCAAGGGTATTCTGGACGCGGCCCACAGCGATCTGTACGTTGTGCCCAATTACCAAACAGCCTTTCTCTCTCCCTTTGAGGATCACACTCTGGGCATCATGTGCCGCTTTATGGATAACGAAGGTGCCCTGGCTTCGTTTGCCCCTGACAACATTTTATTCAAGGCACACAACCTTTTGAAGAAAGCAACGGGTTATTCCCTCAATGCCCTGGGCGAAGTGGAATTTTACATTCTGTACGACAAAAAAAATTCCCTGTTCGCGGGGCTTGAACAACGAGGGTACCACCAATCTGCCCCCTTCATCAAATCCGACGAGATGATTGACGAGATGCTCGATGTGGTCTCTGGCCTCACGGGTGCCGTCAAATACGCGCACTCGGAAGTGGGCTACATTGAATCCTTAAAATCAAAGGATCCTGAACTGGCGGGCAAGCGTTGCGAGCAATACGAAATTGAATTTTTACCACGACCCATCGAGGACATGGGCGACTACATCACACTCACCAAGTGGGTCATCCGCAACATCGCTTATCAGTGGAACTGCGGGGTCACGTTTACGCCAAAACTCGAGGAAGGCTACGCGGGTAACGGCCTGCATTTTCATCTGGAACTGGTGAAAAACGGCAAAAATGTGATGGTCGATACGAATGGCGAGCTCAGTCCTGAGTGCAAAAAAATGATCGCGGGGTTGTGTCAACACGCGCCCAGCCTGACCGCGTTTGGCAACACCGTATCCAGCGCGTACCTGCGCCTTGTACCCAATCAGGAAGCCCCCACGCGCATCTGCTGGTCAGAACAGAATCGTTCTGCTTTAATCAGAGTGCCCCTTGGCTGGCGACACCAATGTGACATGGCCAAAGCCGTCAACCCGACCCAGCAGGAATCCTTTGATGCGCGGGGGCGTTCCCGTCAAACCGTTGAGTTTCGTAGTCCGGATGGCTCCGCGCACGTGAATTTATTACTCGCGGGGCTCACGCTCGCCGTCAAGAGCGGGCTGGAGGATCCCCATAGTTTAAAACTGGCGGAAAGTCTGTATGTCACCAAAAACATTTTTAAGGAAAAGAGCAACCGTCTTGAGGAGCTCGAACGCCTGCCCGTGAGTTGTGACGGGTCCGCCGATGCCCTCATAAACGACAAGGCTTTTTACCAAACGGATGGATTATTCCCCGATGAGATCCTTGACTACGTATACAAAAAACTCAAACTGGAAAACGACAAAAACATCAACGAGCGTTTTGCCAATCTCACAGCGGACCAGCGGCTCGAGGCCACCCGCCAGATCATGCACAAGGACCTGCACAAGCAGTGATGGAAATTCAACACAGCTCATTGCGCACACAAACCATTATTGCCCCCCACGTCTTTGTGCCCATACGCCACGCCCACCTCGACCTTGAGTTTCGTGGGCACACCGGCCTCGCCTTTGAGATTATCGCCGCAAACTTCGTAATCTTCTGTTTGATATTCATTGGAAATCTTTTTTTCGTCCAACGATTGTTTGACACCTTCGAGATCCCCGGAGACAATTTTTTCGATGACCTCTCCCCCAAACACATCACCAACCTTTACTGGTCTGATCACGAGCGCTTGTTGCGTCCCTGTATTTTTACCCAAATCATCTGTTGCTGACGAAATAGTCACAACGGTTTCTTTGTTGACACTAGCCTCTTTGACAAGTTTTTTGACAGAGCCAACGGGATCGGAGGTAAAATCGGCGAGGGCGGATTTGTCGATGGGATAACGGTTTTCAATCCACACATTGGTGCGCGACGTATCGTTGCGGTTGGATGACACGAGACGATTGTACTTCCCGATACCCCCCTTGCCCTCGACCGCCGTCTGAACCCCCGCCCCTGCCCGCAAAACCAGTGTGGGATTACCCTGATCATCAAATTCTATTTTGGCACCTGCCTTGATATCGCCGGAAACACTCGCTCCGCCATGTCCTTTGGCGAGCGTTTCCAGTCCCTTAACGGGAAAAGCGATTTCACCACCTATATTGCCCTGAACAGTCAGACTGTCGGTCAGCTCAATGCTTTTGAGTTTGCAATCAACTTTGGGGATGTTGTTAACATCAACCAGATACTTGCCAATAACAGGCGCTCGCGACCCCTTGGTGGCGATAAGGTACGACACGGGTGGCATCGTGGCAGTCACGGCAATCGCCGCTTGTGTGATGGCAACCTTACCCGCGAGCTTGATGGCCTTGTCGACTTCCTGGGCGTTGGGGAATGTCAATGTGATGGCCTTTTCGCCAGCAACCGAGACAGAGGCACCCATCTGTACCTTAAAACGACCCTTTCCCTTTGCAAGCTCCGCGGAAAGGCCAAGCCCCACCTTGCCTGCAATGGTCATTTCGTATCCATCGTTGGTTTTCACAACCTGACACGAAACCTGTCCCTCCACAGTCTTGACTCCCATCGTCACTTTGGCCTTGAGACTGACCCCCATTGAATCTTTTTCGCCTAACTGTTCAAGTTCATCTGCAATGAAAGAGTCCTTATTTTTTGCCTCGGCCTGTAAATTGGTTTCCTCCAATTGACTCACCAACTGCTTTTCGAATTCAGGGTCGATCAAGGCCTGGTCGACCTTGGCCTTTGATTCTTCGTCAACCGCGGCCGAAATGACAGACCTGGGATTGGGATCGGTATTTTGGGAAACGGGGTTTGTCTGGATATAATTTTCATCTGTGGGCTGACATGTGTATTGATTGATTGTTTGATTCATAAAATCTCCTGTAAAGGTTATCTGCTCTATCCTCAGCACAAACCATGCCAGAATTCATTTTTATTATTATTCTTAAATATCATAAAGTTACAAAACACATTCACAAATCCTCAGTCCCATTATTTCTTGCCTGAGACAGGTGCTGAGACGGGTGTTTCACATTTTTCTTGCCTCTGAATCTTATTATTGCTAGTGACACGCCTCGCTTTTTAACCCTTATATTGCAGGTGAATTTATGAAGTTGGGAATCAAAATTGGGGACGTTGTCGAGGTCATCAAAGGAAAATTTTCCGGTCAAAAATCCAAGATCGTTTCCATCGATAAAAAAAATGATCGCGTCGTTCTTGAGAACTTGAAAAAACAAAAAACCAAAACAAAATCTTTACATGGAAGCTTTCATGTTCTGAGCCTGAAGCTGGTAAAGGCTGAGCAGCCCAAGACGGAAGAACCCAAAGCAGAAGAGAAAAAAGAAGCAGTCGTAGCGGCATCATAAAAACGGCTGATAAATTTATGTGGTGAAACAAGGAGTTCGTTATGTCAAATGTATGTGAAGTCACTGGTGTTCGGCGTTACAAGGTCAACAGGGTATCACACGCCAACAATAAAACAAAACACTATCAACAACCCAACATTCAGGAGAGGCGTTTTTTGATTCCTGAATTGGGCCAAAGGGTCAAAATCAGAATCAGCTCACGCGGTTTGCGAACAGTCGACAAACATGGTGGCTTGTCGCGTTATTTAGTCAAAGCAAACCCAGAAAAACTTTCAGCAAATTTGCAACGTGTTAGAAAGATTCTTATCAGCAAGGGCTTACATTGAGGTTTATTATGGAACGATTAAGAAAAGATGACATTGTCGAAGTGATTTCCGGCGTGAGCCGAGGCAAACAAGGCAAACTTTTACGCTTTAACGATGACCGCACCCGCGCTTATATCGAAAAAGTGAATCTGGTCAAAAAGCATTCAAAGGCTAGTCAGAAAAACCCGACTGGTGGTATCATCGAAATTGAATCCTCGATTCATGTTTCGAATCTGATGGTCGTTGACCCCACCAAAAAAATACCCAGCAAGGTCGGCATCAAGACCCTCAAGGATGGTTCAAAGGTCCGCTTTCTAAAAAAGACCGGAACCGAGCTGAGTGCTCATTCTAAAAAATAGCCTGGGCTCGCTTCTCCCTGTACCCACGTTCCCCCGGTTTCTCGAAGATACGCTTCATTTTCGGTGCTGTCTGCGTTGGCGTCCTCAATGTCGACCGCGTCCACAACATTTCCCGCTTCATCAAGCAGTTCCAAGGTCAATGTGTTGTTAATCGCTCCATCGGGATTGCCAAAAACAACAAGCTCGCCGGGTAAAAATTCCAAAGGAATGTCATCCAGACTCGAATGAGTATCCCACAATGTACTATCCAAAGTCTGTAACACATCTGTTCCATCAATCATGTTCAGGGACCACTTGCTCACATCCAGACTTTCCTCTGTTCCATTGAATATCTCTATGTATTCATCCGTACTGCCCACAGTGCCTGAGCCAGGTTCATCGTCAAAGAGAACCCCGTTACCTCCCTCTGAGTCATTGTGGTCCTGTTGCGGGTCAGTCACCACTTCGGTAATGAGGACTCTGTTCCAATCAAACGTTTCTGTGATCTGATCTGATTCTTCTTCTGTATCGTCAGACTCAGGATAAGTTGTGGGCACATCCGGATAAGAAGTCGGGGCATTCGCGTCAGGATCAACTTCATTTTCAGACAGTGATGCGTCATCATTCACGACCACCAGATAATGAGCAGAAAAAAGACCGCTCCCCGATAACAGGCCCGCCTGGTTTAACGGATAATAAGTTTGGGATTGAATTTTTGGCAAAGCGACAACAACGTATTCATCAGATATAATCTGATCAAAATTGATTGCCAGGTGAACACTCCTCAAATCATCCGCAATCGTCATTTGGCTCTCGATGATCTGCACATCACCGTCCGTCACCGCCTCATATAAGTCATTCCAATCCTGATTTGTGTAAACTTCATACTGACTTTTTGTGATGACAAAAAGACTATCTCGGGCGATCGTTGTTTCCCATACGGGCTCCGAGAAATTGAGCGATATTGTGGTTTCTCCCGTTATTTTAGAACCCTCAGTTGGAGACACGCTCAAAATGTAAAATTGTTTTTCCGAAGCCAGGTCATGCTCCCTCCTTTGTAGCCCGCAAGAAACAAAAACAACAAGACAAACAATCAATACACTGCAAATGATTTTCATACAAACCTCCTCTTTATGTGGCTGTGAGACAATTCCCAGTTACAAACCAGGAATCTGTTTTTGTTCCCGCCACCATCTGTCATGAAACTGTCCCCCCGTAATGGCATCGATTCTATCGGTGAGGCTCAGGTATTTTGCATAATACATGGCCTTGCTCTGCAAGTGGCCTTTGGCCTGCAAATAGCGGATCAGGTATAAATAACGATCCTCATAGATTTTGTACAAATCATCACCGATGGTTTTCTGCAGTTTCAAAAGTTCGCGGCGTTCGCTCTCGATCAACAGATGATTGCGATTGAAAATAATTTCATCCAGCTTCCAGACAGCGCGCGCGTGAACCGTGCGGCCCAGATAACCGTAATAGTTGTAATCATTGTCCTCGGGGCCAATGGTCACATCACCACCAGACAGAGAAATATTGTCGCTCACCTTCAGTCCCTCTCGTTCAGTGAGCGAGTGATCGTAGCCGACATACAGGGCGGGAAAATAGGGCGCCGCCTTGACGCGTTTTTTCAAGCGTTCCAGGGAGGAAGTGGTTATTCCTTTGTCTTTGAAGTAGGCAAAGAGAATGTCTGCATAGCTGGGTTCATTTTGTTTTATCGTGGAAAATTGTTTGATGTGAGGTGACAGACTTGCCCAAACGCTTGAGCCAATGAGCAAACAAACACAAAACAAAAGCACAAAAAAAATGATATTGTTTTTCATGACAACGTCTTTTGCAACGCACGTGCCAACTTTGAAAAAATAATTCTCCACAAAAAAATAAGCCCAATATCATAAACATGTTCGATCTGGCGGCATGACGGAGGTCACTGTACGGAATTCCAAAGTGTCTCACCGTCCCATTTTGGGACAAATCAGGGATGATCCTGAGACAAAAAATGGCACGACCCAATCTTGTGCATAGGTAAAAAATGCATGAGAAAAAAACAAGCACAAGTATGACGGAGTTCCGTGTACGCATCCCATTCTCTGTGCCTAGTCCCATTTTTGGGAAAGATGGTGAGACTATTTATTGACTGATATTGACAGTTGGAGCTCCGTCATGCTGTTCCGGTTTTAAAACGTATGACGAAGACACTCGGTACGTCATGAACACTCGGTACTCCGTCATAGCGGTAATAGCGGTAATAATAGTAATAATAGCGGTAATATTGTTCTTTTGAGAGACAATTTATGATCACCAACATGCTAGGCTCAGTACTCCGTCATAGTATGCGTCTCAACGGTAACGTATTATTAAATGAAAAATAACAGAAGATTTTGGAAGGAGGGATTCGGCACACACTTCAAATGGAAACAGTTGCGCTGACAGTAACCACATTATTGCCAATTTTGTTTTTTCCTAATTCAAAAAACTGCCGGTGTCTGTCTTGCCATTCTTTTCTCCGCAAACGCACTTTTTTCATAAGTCGTTCATGACACGTTTGCACCCACAATGGATTACCAATAAAACAAATGTAACCATCATCTTTTCTGTAAGGACATATTGGGGTGCGGTGATCATTCGCAATGATTTCTTCGATCATCAATCGGTACTTATTTTGTCTGTCGTGAGCTGTGTTACCAAGTCCTATATAAAATTCGGGGTCAGTCAACAGTGGATCCTCTTGACCAAAAGCATAGTGATGATACGATGACCACTTATGGTTTTTGGGATGAATATTATTCGTTGTCCTTTTGGGATTGAGATCGTTATAAATGATCACACTCATGAGGTCATCATCGGTTTCCATGGTTGGCGATTTGAATCGATCCATCACCACCTGCCCCCTCCGACAAAAGTGTTTGTTTATGGATCTCGAAAAGCAACCATTCACGACCCTAAAAAAATCAGAAAACAATTTTTGCGAAGCACAACGGCCTGTCATGTGAACATGATTATCCATCAAACAATAGGAAAAGATAATAATGTCGTACACCATTTTATATTTAAGCAGTAGTTCATAATAAAGCGCCTTTGCAAACTCAGACTTCAAAAGCCAATCCTTGTTATGACACTGCCATGTCACATGAAAAACGGATCCTTCAAAGACCAATAAACTTCTAGGATAATTTGCCATGTCCTAAACACCTGCCAAAACCGTGCCAATTTGAAAAAAAATAATATTTAAAGAATATCAATCAAGTTGGAAGAACACTCAACAATAATAGAGTCTCTCACAAAATAAAATCCCACAAGGGGGACTGTCCGCGGGACTCCGTCATGATGTCCCCTTCATGTCCCCTGATGTCCTCTTGTCATAATATTCATATTGCTTTTCAAAAGGTCGTTGCCTAAGCTTTTTGAATGAATTTTGAACATATCATTAAATCTTTCAATGACGTGCTCTGGGGCACCCCACTCATTTGCATGTGTCTTGGCGCGGGAATATATTTTTCACTCAAAACACGATTTCTGCAGATTCGACTGATCAAGGACATGCTTAAATTGTTACTTGAGGGCAAAAGCTCCGCGCAGGGAATTTCATCCTTTCAAGCACTGGCGGTTTCTCTGTCTGGACGCGTAGGGACGGGTA
>AMFJ01025851.1_pt1 | contig 13594 bp, 5 predicted proteins | sample 427208 | NCBI WGS metagenome assembly AMFJ01 (sample SAMN02954298, study PRJNA114691) | groundwater metagenome | biome: aquatic; feature: subsurface aquifer; material: sediment; isolation source: subsurface aquifer sediment | place: USA: Rifle, CO | collected 2008-08
GCTTCCCTTGAGTCTTGCCATCAGGGGACGCTGATTCTGGGCTGATGGTTCCGGTTTTTTGCCACCAAAACTCACGTCATCATTTGTGTGCCAAAATTCAATTGCCTGCGACTGTTGCAGTTCGGCAACAAGCTCCTCTCCCAATAGCGATTCAACAAATCCGCGCGCTGACCCATGAAAATAATCCACAACAATCAGCAACTCACCTTTGTGCGCCAGCAACCAATTTTGAATGGCGAGAAGATCAAAATTTTTGCTCTTTAAAATAAATTCACGGTACATTTTTTTGGCATCAACGGCATTACAAAATGTGGTGATTTGATCAGTCGACGGCTCTGCGGGCGCAAACTCTTTATCCTCCATGATTTTGGCCGCCTCGGCGTCAATCATTGTTGTGATATTCGTACCAGCAGGGCCCCCATCGGCCGGGTTGAATTTGATACCCGCCCAATCCATGGGGTTATGCGAGGGTGTGAAATTGATGGAACCCGCGGCACCAAGTTCCGTCACTAGCGCCGAACCAACGCCTGTGGGACATTCACCAGCCTCATGGACCTTGACTTGCGCTTGCACCAGCTCTTTCTTGGCGGCTGTCAAAAAAACATCGCCCAGATAGCGATTGTCGCGCATGAGCACGATGCCTTTCTTTTTCACCACGTCAAATGAAGAATACCCCTGCTGTTGCAGATAATCATCACCCTGCATCGTGTTGATGATGGCCCGCACCACCCGATGCACATTCAGTACCGTCATGCCCTCACCAATGCGATCGCGCCAGCCAGACGTGCCAAACACCACCAGAGCAGTCTGTGTCGATGCCAGAGCCTTCACACCTTGAAAAGCCCGTAGCTCAGCCAATAATGTTTTGAGTTGATCACGAGTTTGTGTGGACAATGAAACATCGTCAAAACAACCACCCAACAGGAGAGCCACCTCCCAAAAATTGGCCGATTTGACCGCGTGATGAAGTGTTTCAATCAATCGCTGTGCAAGAGATTCGCGAAACGCCTGATCGGAAATCGCTTGCACACAGTTTGAAATGTGTTTTGCCAAATCGTCTGTTTTGGTTTGTAGTGTTTGTGTGTAGTTCATGGTTTTTTCTGATATTAGTTTACACTCACCTCTTCAAGGAAGTTTTGACAAATACTCCCGTTTGACATTTAAGTCCTGCATGAAACATTTCTTGATCATCGAATGGCAAGATGACTCCGTCATCATGCTCGATCAGCGCAAACTGCCCAATGAGGAAATTTACGTCACATGCAACACCTGGCAGGACGTAGCAGAGGCGATCAAAAACATGACCATTCGCGGGGCACCAGCCATCGGTGTGGCGGCGGCCATGGGGGTGGCATTGGGAGTCCAAAATCAAAAGTCCAAAGCTAAAAGTAAAAAGGAAAGCTTAGGGGATTTCAAACATTATGTGTATCAAATCTGTCATGAACTTTTTTTAACACGCCCCACGGCTGTCAATTTACAGTGGGCACTGGATAGAATGAAAAAAATCCTTACCAATCATCAGGACAAACCCATAGATGAACTCAGAGAACTGCTGGTCAGAGAGGCCGTCGCCATCAAAAATGAGGATGTAGAAACCAATCAAAAAATGGGCGCGGTCGGGCAGGAACTGCTCAGTGATGGCGACACCGTGCTCACACATTGCAATGCAGGGGCCTTGGCCACCGCCGGGTGGGGAACCGCTGTGGGAGTGGTGTATTCAGCCATTCAGGTCGGCAAAAAAATCAAGCTCATTGCCGATGAAACCCGCCCGGTTTTGCAAGGCGCACGCCTCACGGCTTGGGAGGCACAAAAATGTGGCCTTGATGTGACTGTGATCTGTGACAACATGGCGGCGAGCCTGATGGCCAAGGGGCTCATCAGCAAGGTGATAGTGGGAGCTGATCGCATTGCCTCTAATGGTGATGTCGCCAATAAAATCGGTACATACTCTGTCGCCATCGCGGCCAAATACCACAACATCCCATTTTACGTGGCGGCCCCTTTTTCGACGATTGATCCTCTTACCCCTACGGGCAAAGAAATCCCCATAGAAGAACGCCATCCCGATGAAGTGACTACCATCAATGGCAAAAGAATGGTCCCCGAAGGCGTTAGCGTAAAAAATCCCGCTTTCGATGTCACACCGGCCGAACTCATTACCGGAATCATTACTGAGAGAGGAATTTTTTGTGGTCCGTATTGGTTCAAATAAAAAAAGCGAAGGATGAAACAGCCCCCCTGCTTCATGCCCCCGCCTTTTTTGTGTTAGCATTATCGACTTTACTGTAATTGACAAAGCTACTTTACGTCCAAGCAAGCTTGGTGCCAATCCCAAAGATAAATTATTCAGCTGATTTTTTAATGGGTTAACGATTTAACATTGAAACCATTCTCGAAAGAAAGCACCAACTCCGTCATATTTTTGTCGACAACGCGATATGTTTATCAAATTGAATTGCCCTAAACAATATTTGACGGCATCGCCATTTGACAGCAAAGCGTGTGACTATTGATTGAGAAGCTCGTACAAGGAACTGGCCATTTTGGCATCGAGGTTTTTTAAAACATCGTATTCTTGTCTGGCCATATCTTTATGACCGTTTTTCAAATACACCAACCCTCGTCCCAGATAGGCCTTGGCATAGTCCTGTTTTAAACTGATGGCCTGATTATAGGCATCAAGCTCTTTGTCCAATTGTCCCAACTTTCCATAAGACCACCCCAGATTAAAATAGGTACGTGCATCTTTTGGATTGTGCCGAATGGCCAATAAATAGGAATCAGCGGCCTTTTCGTATTCCCCCGTACTGCCATAGGCATTGCCCAATCCATAGTGAGCGTCAGCAAAAGCGGGATCAATTTTGAGGGCTTCCTGATACGCCCACATGGCTTCATCATAATTCCCCTTCTGCTGTCTGACGTGACCCAAGTTGCAATAGGCTTTGGTGTATTCCGGGTCCAGAAGAATCGCATTGGTGTACGCTTCCACTGCCTTGTCATCCTGCCCAACACTCTGATACGTAATGCCAAGATTGTTGTACGCCGCCTCCGACAAGTCTGGTCTTATTTTAATGGCAATGAGATACGACGTGATGGCCTCTTCGTAAAGCCCCACATGACTCAAGGCTATCCCCAAATTATTGTAAGCATCCGAAAAAGCGGGACTGATCATGATCGCCTCGCTGTACGCGTCGATGGCTTCTTCGTAACGCCCCATCCTCTGATACGCCACCCCCAATCCAAAATAGGCCTTTTCGTTGACGGGATCGATCATCAGCGCGTCATAATAAGTCTTGATTGCCTCGTCCACATTATCCATTTTGAGGTACACCAGTCCCAGGTTCACATGAGCATCTGACAATTGAGGACTGAGTTGCCCGGCCTTCTTCAGGTGAAAAATTGCCTTTTCGTACTGCCCCAACCCATCATAGGCCATGCCCATGACCAAGTGAACCTCCGCGCTGTCGCTGGATATCTCGAGCGCTTTTTGAAAGGCTGTTATGGAATCGAGGTAGTTTTCTTGATCGAGTAATGACACACCCAAGTTCAGATAATGGGTGAAATCACGATCTATTGGTTCCTGCGTTTCTTCGGCGCCAAGGGCTGGTGGCGTGAAAAGAAACAAACCAAAAAACAACAACAATAAACACGTAAAAATCAAATGATGTCTTTTATGCATAGTGTTGCCAAATCAATGTTGCTTAATCCACTTTTAATTATAGCCTGTTTCTCCCCTGACGTCTCCAAAAAAATGTCGTTTTTTTTACACCACAATCCAGTGGTGTCATACATTTGACGCATAAATGTTATATTATTGATTCATTGATTCATTGTTCCCCCCCCCACAACCCATAACCCAGAACCCAAGTGGAGCTTGACCAATGGTGCTCTTATGACTATAGGGAGCCTCCCAAGAGAAACACTGGCTCAGGTGGGTCCCTGTTTCTAGTAAGCCGAAAGGAAGCCTATGGCACGAGTCACTGTAGAAGATTGTTTATTAAACGTTGAAAATCGTTTCGCGTTAGTTCACCTCACCGCCAACCGCGTCAGACAGGTCTTGAACGGTTCCCGACTGTTGGTGACCTGCGACAACAAAGAGATCGTGACCGTACTGCGTGAGATTGCCAGAGGCCTTGTATTGCCTGTCACTGCCGCAAATCTTGAAGATGATGAATCGACTTTAAAGATTGATATTCCGGTTTGAGAGAGCCCGTGTAAGCACTATCTGCCCTTATCTCCCGATCATCCTTTTCTACCAATGATTCCATCGCTTGCGTATCATGTGTGTTCGCCAGGACAATGGGTAACCCCTTGTCCTCTGACCCCTTGTCCTGCCCGCTCTTTTCCTCGTTAGATGATGTCCACAAAAGTGGACAGAATGTTGTGTGATAACGAAACATTAGGCCAATGTTGACGATAATAGGAAATAAGGAATCCACACCATGAGTGAAGACATCAAATACTCCTCTCTTAAGGCAAATATCAGACACGATCTTGAACTGCTCAATGACCTGCACAGCGCTTACGGAGACGCCGTTGATCAGATGAACGATGCAGAGCTGTACGCCAATCATAAGGCATACGCATATAATGTCATGCAAACCTGTGAAGATCCAAACAACCCCCTTACCGATGAGCAAAAGCGGGAATTCGCAATCAACACCTTTTATGAAGCACCTCTTAACATTGATTATAGAGACTCCTTTATCTCGGTCAATGATATCGATTCTGCGGAGGGAAAACGAATTCTTGACCAACTGGGAATCGATGATCCCCTTCCCAAAAACAGTTTGAATCTCGATGCCATTTTACACTCGATCGGCGTTGTTTTTTAGGGGTCCCTTAATAAATGGATTAAATCCATAACTAAAAACACAACCTGATCTTTTGTTCGAGTTCTACCGGACTTATGCCAGGACAGGCGCGTTTGATACGGTTTTTGACTATATTTCTATGAAAAACTCGAACCTGGCTCCTTGTATTTGGCCAAACCCCGCACATAAGCCATACCCCATTAACGAACATCAAGGTCTAAAAACGCGAGAATCTTTTTAAAGTAGGCCAAGTCGCCCATATCATGCCAATACATATTTGTTCATGAAAGCACTCATAACTCCGTCTGCAATACAGAGGAGGCGTTCTTTCTATATCCAATTTCAAGTTGATGTGGCACGCCCGCTACGTCTATTCTCGTAAGTTGGTTTTGATTTACCGTCAGCTTTTGTAATCAAGTGCTGTCGGGAGTTCATCCCCTCACACGGGTTTCCCGCGTTACGAATTCTTCTTATTACATCTGGGTGAACCATGGTCCCGTGAAAAGAGGCCCCTGTGATATCTATGCCTTCAAGATTAACATAATACATATAGGCCCGATCAAAACAGGTTCCACGGGCTCTGGCAGATTCTATTCTATCTGTATGTGCACCAAAATCACACTCACTCAAATCAGCGCCATCAAGACAGGCTCCATCCAGGATCGCATGGTCAAGGTAGGCGCCTGGTATTGTCGCATTTGTCAGATTTGTTTTCCTTAAATCAGCGTGTGTCAGGTCTGTATCCTCAGGTAATTTGATTCCTGTTAAATCCAACCCTGATAAATTTACCCCATGAAGACTGCCGCCATGAGAAACAACCCAAAGAATTTCTTTACGATCTAACAGACAACCAAAAAGACTCATCCCCGCCATATGATATGGCAATATCGCACCTTTTAGATCAGCCCCCTCTAATTTACTATCTAGATGAGGCATTTCTCTGAGATCAACACCTTCCAGTTTGGCGCCTCTTAACACACCATGTTGATTCACAATCCAATCTACTTGTGCTGTATCAAGCCACATACCAACAAAACTTAAACCAGGCATGTCTTCCTGAAGTTTTGCTCCCCGGAGATCGTAGATTTCAGAAAGTGCTCGTTGGGAAAGAGAGTTGCTGGTTATCACAGCCCCGCGATATAAACCACCACGTTGTTTAATCAAAACAAACTGATTTACGTCCACATAGGCCCCTTCAAAACTAACATCAGTTAGAACGTCTGGAAGTTGAGCCTCAGTCAAACGTGTTTCATAAAGGCCATACCGTGCGTGTTTTTGTAAGGTGACACCTGTCAGGTTTGCCCCTGTGAGATCAAGTCCTGATAAATCCAGATCTGATAAATCAGCATCCTGTAAATTTACATGTGCGAGATGAGGCCTTTCATTAATCGCTAGACTCAGTATGTATTTAAATTCCGCTCGACCAATTCTGGCTTCACAAAGATCCATGCCCGCCATGTTCTGGGGGAGTTTTGCCCCCCGCAAATCAGCACCTTTTAAAACTTCAGGGCCAACAAACCTGACGTGGGAAAGATCTGCCCCCCGCCAGGTTGTTCCCTGAAGAAGCCCCTTACCTTGATACACGGCATAAGGGGCGTGTAATTGGCCCATGTTTAAGTTTCTCAAGTTGGTATGTTCGAGAGAGCCGTGACCATCATAGATTTGTTGTGCCAGTTGTATGGTTATTCCATATAACAGGCTAAAACTGAGTCCTCTGACAATCATACCAGAGAGGTCAATCAAACCAATACGTGTTCTGATAAATGATTCATCAATATTAGCGCTGTTAATACTAGCTAATAGTGCCTGCAGGGCATACCATGAGTTTTGATCATGACGATTGACCATTGCAACCAAAGCATCAAAGGCGGCGACTGCTTCTTGAGAACCAGTCCAGAGTTTTGGTTGTTCGTCTTTTTTCCAAGGAGTTGATTTGCCAGTCAGTATGTTAAATTTGTCTTGAATGAATGTGGTGGCTTCTGGTGTGGTTGGCGCAAAGAAATCAACCCATAGACTCAACTCATCATCATAGATATCGGTGAGTTCGTCTAGGATGTTTGCAAACCCTGATGAAATTTGAATCAGAATGTGTTTGAATTCATGGTGAGCAGGAGAGAGTTGTGTGCCGTCAGGTATCCCTGTAATCCAGGGATACCTGAGACCTTCTCCAAAAACTTCAGCATCCAGGCTATGCAAAGAAGCGAGATGATCAATAATAATTTTGGCACAAAGCTCCTTGAGTTCCAGAGGGACATTTTCTTTTCGAAGTAGTGTGTGCAACTGCGCTATTGTTTTCATCCAGTCTTTTCTGGGAAGGGCTTGAGTATCAAGGGCTTCAGCGCGTCCTGTTTTTCCGAGTTCGGTTGTTATGTCCATGATACGATCTAACAAGACAAGCACACGGTCTTCCAGTTGAGAACCTTTTCTTAAGCCTGCTTGACCATCTGGTTTCAGACGGCCTGATACAATCACACGGTACAAATCATACCAGGGCTCAGTATCTCTTACATGTTCATAGGCTTCTTCTAAACGTCTAGATCCCTCAGAGCCCATGTACAGTTGCCCTGTGAGGAGAGTCATGCCCAGGGCCAAACCATTTCTTCCTTTGAGTAAATGCGTTAATAGATTTTCTAATGTCAGTCCTCGCTTATCTTCTTTCTGCAGAGGCATTAGGGCTATGGCTGGCATGATGATCTTCAAGCGATCTGTCATGGCCTGCTGGTCTGTTGTTGCATACGGTTGTCCTTCAATGATTCCCAAAGCATTCATGAGAAATTGTGCCAGTCTTTGTGGTGAACAGGCTGTAAAAAGCTGTGAGAGTTCTTCAGGTGTCAGGGCAATGGCTACGCGATCTATTGCCTTCTTTGGATCGCCATAAGCATGAAATAACAAAGTGCGCGCGAGGGTGGGATCATTGTTTTGCAGTTTTTGTCTGATTTGATTGATATAACCAAAACGCACATCTTGGGCCATATCAGCATGCTGGCTCACAGCCTGGGTGAGAGGAGATTGTCCATCAAGCATGACAGCTTGTTCTGCTTGAAGTTGTGATTCAAGATTACCATTTTCTACAGGGTGTCCCAGGATAAAACGGTTGCCGACAAACACAATTTTTAACCCAAGCGTCAGGGTATCAGTGCGCATGATGCGTTGCAGTTCAAATCGTGATTGTGGGTCTTGTTCATATTGTTCAGCATGGGCCATCAATCGTTTTAAGGTTTGTATATGGGCATAGCTTCGTGATTCATGGAGTAAAGTGCCCAAAGCTTCGCGCGCTTTTTGAGTAAAATATTTTCTTTGGTGTGGCAAAACATGATCGGTAAATGCCGTGGTTTGTTTGTCTTGAAACAGGCGTGCAATAACAGATTCTCTATGATCATCGACAGGCCTATAGACGGTATCTCTTCTGATTCTGCAGGTAACAAATTCACCTGTTTGGTCTGGTTTAGCGCCTGCAGGATCAATATAGCGCGCCTCACCATAGGCAATAAATAATAAGGCGTGGGCATTGATGAGCGTCATATCTCTGCCGGGCATCAATGAGGTGTGTGTCAGCTGATAGGCTATGGCAAAACAGTCATTGACCAAGGCATTTTGTCCTTGTTCCACTAAACCATTTAATATCTGGGCTGTTCGCTGAACGCGATTGTCACTGGGGTTTGGCATGCGTTCTAACATGTTTACAAGCCAGGCTGCGGCTAAAGGTAAATCAACATCTTTAAGCATGGCTGTTAAGAAGTAACAGGCAAGCCCCAGTTCTGCGGTGTGTGCCAGCAGATGAGGCCAGTAATAATCCATAAGACCATCTGGTATAAGGCGTTCCCCACCCACTTCACATTCTAGTATGGCCCTGACATGATCCCTATCCCGTGATGTAAATAATAGATCTGCTGCTTTTGCATAACTTTGTTCAATACCCAATGCCTCATTACCACGCAGATAGCTGTAAAACAGCATGGCTTCATCAAGAAGCGCACTTTGTTCTTCGGGAAGGATTTGTTGCACAGGGCCTTCTATTTCTCTTGGGCCGGGTTCTATGGCGTAACAGGCTTCATAAGGGTTATTGATTAAGGCATTCAAAGCCTGGGCACGGTCTGTGGGGGTGATGTTTGGTGATGGCAAAGGTTCTTCTCCAACAAGAGTGACATGATCGCCCACAACACGAGCTGTGGTGCCTCTCAATCGTGAGGGTCTGAGTTGATGAATGAGTGTAAGTAATCTTGTTTGCGAAAGACCTGTTTGGGGAATGCCAGGTGTGACAAGAAGATTGGGACCGTGATGAAGCAATGCTTCTGGAGCGGGATCTGCGAAAGAACGATAGTGAACAGTGTCAGACCCCTGACCAGAGTTTTCAAGATAGGGGTGACGATCAGCTAGTAAAGCATGGTGCCACGCATGAGTTGCGCGTTGACCTTCTTCAACAATATGGAAGGAGCTTCTCTGTTGAGGATGAAGACCCGGATAAGGATATGCAAAACAACTTGCAGGAGATAAGGAAACCGTTGCTGATAATTCAATGGTGGTAAAGGGATTGGCTTGTAGTGCACCGATCATCATAGGGTTTCAAAAAAAATTAACAAATTGTTTAACTATAATATTATCGGCAGGGAATGCGCTTTGTTGCTAAGATCACAGAACTTTCCGTCCACAATTGTGGACAGAAAGTTGCAAAGTTTCACAACAAAAACCATTGCCTAACCGATAATCTGTTTTGCTATGGCAGAAATCAAAAACAACACCCCACCCTATGTCAGAATTGATGCCCGTAAGGAGTTGAAATTACTCAAACAGCTCAAAAATGTAATTAGACATGACACCCCCCCTGAACCAGCCAGCCATTTTTCATACGGGCAAGTTGATCAATTTTTTATTTCACAGGCAGATATAGAAAGCGCTCAAGGAAATCAGATACTGCAGAAATTAAAAGCAGACAATCTTCTGCCAAACGACAGCTCCCTCCTTTCAAAAAAGCTAAGCCAATACTTTGATAGTCTGTTTCACAACCTGAAAAGCAAACATGATAACACCCATGATTATCTCGGTAAAAAAATCCAAAGTGACTTCAATCATTGGGACATGACTGTGTATCTTGAGAACAATTATTTTGATCACGAAACAGGTTATCCTTTGAAACTCTCTTTTGCTATGCTGACGGGAATAAACACAGCCCTTCCCCTTTTGCTTCTGAACCATACCAGAAACGTGGAAAATGATGAACTGTCCACCTATCGCACAAATGATCCAACCTACAAGTACTATCAAGAAAGTGTATCTCAATTGGACGCAGGCATTTCTTTTTTAGAAACGCTCTGGAAAAAACATCCGGAAGAGTGCCGAAATCTCTGCGTCCGTCTTTTTATGCACGCGCATTTTGTCAGAGAAGATGCACTGGCAACAAATCCAACAGCCCGTAATGGGATAATTAATCCCCAAAACTATTCCGCCAATGCTTTGAGTTATCTTTGTCCTCTTCATCAGGCTTTCGCGGATGACCCTATTGGCTGTTTTCAGATCTTGGACACTGTTGCTGAGCCGTATCTATTCGACATGCTCGTGTTGCTGGCCGAAGTGGAGCCTCATGACAGAGCTGAACTGCAACATTATGCCTCAGTTTTTTCTCAATACCTGTCACTGATGACAGAGGAGTTATTGAAATTCCATCATGGCAACTACTTTTTTCATATCTCGCACACACTTGATGATTTAAAAACACTTTGGGAACCTCCCGTCGTCGCGCCCTATTCCAGCCCACCACCAGCTTCCATTATTCCTCTGCTCAAAAAGTTTCCCGATGCCATATTAGAGATTGTACAACGTAAAGAAAGTGAGGAAGAAATACAGGCACTCCTCAAAGTGCTGGCCTCACTCGCCTCTGCTGTCCCTATAGAAACAATAACTGAAGGAAATATTTATAAAGTTGAACGAATTTTTCAGGGAACATCAACGAGCACATTGTTCTCCTTACTGCAATGTGATGTTCCACAAAAATACATTGTACCCCTGGTCATGGCAAGATGTCCTGACCCTTATCAGGATGTTGCTGTGCTTTATCCCAAACAACAGACCGGTGAGTTCTTCCGTGATGAACGTGCCACACCAATATTATCCACAATCATGGCCGGTTTATTAATAGAGAATTATGATCGTGATCATTACGATGGCATCATAGACAACATGATTCTACCTGCCATAACAACGCTACTCAAAAATGAAATCACCATGGAGGAAATTTACGCGCTGTCGCAGAAACATCAGGGTGGCTTATTGCTTGCCTTGCAAGGTCTAGACAGCATCACCTTTGGCAATTCAGAAGAAATGCGCACCTACATCAATTGGGCTTCTTCCCTTCTGCAGTTACCGGGAAACAACTATCCCCTGGCTTCAGACAAATTGGGAATGATCGCGGGTGCCGTTCTGCTTTGGTCAGACCCCACGCTCAGAGAGGCCCTACGGCAACAATACGGGGAAAATACGTATCTGGCCGCCTACTTGCTGGCGCTCAATCTTATTCCTGCCAATCGTCTGCAAGTCACGCAGAGAGTCTTGCCCAATCCCCTGCCACACATTAATACAAAGGAGCTTGAAGACGTACAAACAACCGTATCGTTTATTCATAACTATGAAACTGAAAAATCCGAACTGATTGACATAGGTTGTTACAATCCTCAAGGACCTCATATCATCATTCTATTGAACCTGATAAAACTGTGCGACACAACTCAGCCACCACAACAATCAGATCAAGAGAGGGAAAAAAGGCTGGAGGCCCTGGATCACCTGCTTCAATTATTTGAAGTCACTGAAACCCTGGCGCCACCCATTACTGAAGAAATAAAAACTGTGGTGCATTTTGACCGACTGGAAAGGTTGCAAACACAACTCAATTATCTCAATGCCTTTTGTCCTCTCGATGCCGAAATGTTATCTCTCTTTTACCTGTATGCTTCTCAAACCATCAAGCACACAGCCACCAATGAGAAACGCGACCTGACACAGCTGGTGGGACTCATTAAGAGCAAAGGCGGCCAGAATCTCACTCAGGCAACCATTGCCAATCTCTCTCAAATAAAAAGATTTGCCGAATTTCTCATGATGGTTGGCAATGGTCGATCCACCCTGAGAACAGAGTACATCAAACTTCTGGACGTTTCTCAACTTGCCAAAGAATTAATGCCTCATGATGATCTTGTCTATACAGTAGGGTTTGCCACCACTCTGGATACCATTGATAGCTCTCTGGGTAAGAAATTAATACAGACAATGTACAAATCCAAAAGCATTGAAACGCCTCAATCCGTTTCTGTCACCATCGAAAATATTGATACTATTTTTGCAGTCATTTACGTCCTGACAGCTTTGGACCGGGAACTCCCCGCCATATTATTTGGTGATTTTCAGACAGGCAACATCAATTCCCTGCGAGCACTACTGGATTGGTTACAAATTGTGTCCAAAATTTCCCGTCTTCCGTCTGGTGATGCTGTGGGCGAGACATTGAAACAGGCAGTGCTGGACAACACAGACTGGGAAGCCATACAAGCCTCCCAGGATTTTGCAAATATTGACATGTTGGATCTTCAGGCCATTGAGGATTTGCGCCTGACCTTCAATCAATACGGAAATTTGGTGGATGGGGATCAGCTTGTTGTGACCTTGGCCTTAAGCTTTGTGAATAACCCACTTTCGCCAGAGGCTGTGAAGAAACTGATTGAGTTCGCCAGGATCTGGAGCCAGACTTCACTGCTGAGAACAGATCATTTGCATGACATCCAGGGTCGTTATCTCATGGCCTCTGCTTGGGCCGCCACACGTGCCAGAGATTTTCTGGAAGGCAACTATTCTGATTATTTATCTGATCCTCATCTGGAACATTGGGAAAAAGAACTGGCGATATTGGGGTATCCTCTCCGGGAATCGGTGATCGGACAGCTCAGAATCGCCAAACCAACCATCACGGCAACAACCACCACTCCAAAGAAAAAGAAAATCACAGTGGCACAGGAAACCTTCAACACACTCAGCCCGGAAGATCAGGATTTTATCACACAACTTGCAACCTTCTCCAATGCAGACCTGACACTCAACAACAGACTGTTTTCTGATCTCAGACTGGACAATGTCACCACGCTTGAGGCCTTCAGAAACCGCATCAACACGCTCACACAGTCACAACAGGGCAACGATGTCCTGCTCGCGATTTTTAACAATGAATTGAAAAAACCGCTGGATGCGACACGACTGGAAATTGAATACGATATTTTCTTTGCGCTGAGTCAGGTCAAACACAGTGATCCCTTTGGAAATGAATATCGAGATTTGGCAAACTTTTTAGGGGGACGACTCACTGTATTCATCAAACAAAACGAAGAATCTGTAAAAACACAACCGCGCTATCAGGAAATCATCAATGGACTGAGTCGCCAAGGTTTTGAAATTCCCAAACAGATCACAGATGCGCAAAAGGCCCTATACCATCTATCTCAGGGCAACTGGGATTATCTGACCAGCAAAATATCCACAAAATCACAACAGGCCTTACGCCGCATCACAAAAGCCTCTGACATTGATGAAAAATATGAATCCGGCATTTTGACTCGTTCCTCTGTAGCGGGATCGCTCCCTGGCTACAACATTGAGCACATCAACATTAATGGACATAACGTCGCCACTCTCATCACGGCCTCACGAAGTGAAGGCGCGCGTGTTTCCGCCCGCATTCGCGTGGGTGGCGGCATTCGCGAATCCGATGTGTCAGCAGAATTTGGCAACAGCATTGTGTT
>AMFJ01007614.1_pt1 | contig 13588 bp, 12 predicted proteins | sample 427208 | NCBI WGS metagenome assembly AMFJ01 (sample SAMN02954298, study PRJNA114691) | groundwater metagenome | biome: aquatic; feature: subsurface aquifer; material: sediment; isolation source: subsurface aquifer sediment | place: USA: Rifle, CO | collected 2008-08
TGAGATTCTTCGTTTTACCGAGAATGACTGAAAAAACTTTAAACTACTTCTTCCTCGAATTTACAGTTAAGAGCTTCGTCAATTTCATCAAGAATCAACTTGGCTGCAGAAACTTTGTCTTTCGCAGAAGTTATAGGCCTGCCTATAACAAGATAATCAACTCCAGCTCTAATAGCATCTGTAGGTGTTACAAATCTGACTTGATCGTTAACCACAGACCAGGTAGGTCTTATTGCGGGACATAATACAATAAAATCTTGACCACATTCTTTTTTGATTTTTAATGCTTCTGTAGCGCTTGCAATTACACCATCAAGGCATGATTCTTTAGCAAGTCTGGCTAATCTGCATACATAATCATCAATATGTCTTTCAACTCCTAATTCTTCAGTTAAGGTTCTTTGACCAAAACTTGTAAGGAGAGTTACACCAAGAATTATTGGTTTTGGAAGGTTGTGGTGTTTAGCGGTCTCTTTTGCAAGCTTAATGGAGCTTGAAATCATTTTGGATCCGCCTGATATATGCATGTTGAAAAAAGTAACGCCGTGCTTTACTAAATTAGCGTTAGCTTTAGCTACAGTATTTGGAATATCGTGAAATTTGCCGTCAAAGAATATCCTTCCACCTTCCTGGTGAATAATATTTATAATTTCCGGTCCAACACTTGTAAATAACTGAAGACCAACCTTAAAAATGCCTACATAATCTTTTAATTCATAAACTAATGCTTTTGCTTCGTCTAGTGTGTCTACATCAAGTGCTAAAATAAGTCTGTCTTTTGCACAATTTTTGTCTTGTATCATCTTAGGGACTCCAATCTAATTTTTCCATATCCCCTGAGTTTACTAATGTCTAAATGTGTAAGAATTTAATTTTACCACTATTACTAAATAATAACAATAAATGGTCTTTATAATCCACAAAGTAATATTTTGATTAAAAATATTTAGCTTTTTGCGATCTCTACTCCTGCATTTTTCAGGTTATGCAGAAGATTTAATCCATTGAATATTGCTTTAACATTAGCTTTTGAGGTGCTGGCGTCTTTGCCTCTGCATATTATTGTCTCTCCGTTTTCAAAAGACAGATGTATTACTGTCATAGCATCAGCAGCTACACCTTTTACTTCTTCACCCAATGCGGATTGTTCGTAATGCAGAAGCTTCTCTTTAAACCCGGCATTTGCAAGTGCATTCAAGCAGGCTTCAAGAGGCCCGTCTCCATGGCCTGTAGTATCATACTCTTTACCATTGAATGAGAACAATAGCCTATATTTCTCTTTTGCCCCATTATCAAGCTTCTTAAATTCAAGAAGTTTAAATGGCCCTTCAACTTCATATATCTCTTTAAGGTAAACATCAACAATAGTTTGGACCGGTAATTCACCAATCCTTTCAGCTTTTTCCTTAATAGAAGGAACAAGCCTTATTGCTTCTTGTATAGTAATTGGATATCCGGCTCTTGTGATTATTTCATACACAGCGGTTTTACCTGATTGACTGGTAAATCCAAGGTGTTCATCATCATCTCTTCCGATTAATGATGGATGAATCGGCCTGTAAGCTCCTTTTTGCATGCCTTTTGTCTTAGCTGCACCGTCCTGATGAATGCCGCTCCTATGGGCAAGTGCATCAGGGCCGATTAATGGGCTTTTTTCATATATTGGAATATTTGACATCTCTGCAACTGTAACCGCTGTTTCGTAAATTTTTGACATATCAAGGGGAACATCAATATTGCAGTTGTATAAGCTTGTTGCAACTTCATACAGGTTAGTATTTCCTGCTCTTTCTCCAAGCCCGTTTAAACTGCATTCAAGCTGGGTCGCTCCTACAAAGAAGCTTTCTACTGTCGTGGCTGTTGCCATGCCTAAATCATTATGACAATGAACAGCTATTATTGTATCAGATGGTAGAACATTTACTACTTCTCTTACCATTTTTACAAATTCCATCGGGCGTGTGCGCTCAACAGTGTTTGGAAGATTTATGATTCCTGCCCCTGCCTGCACAACTTCCTGTAATGAATCAATAACGAAGCTTAAATTTTCGGAGCAATCTCCAAAATGCTCAACTGAAAACTGAACTTCGCCTTTTTCTCCTATCAATGATTTTGCATATTTAACAGCTTCAACTGCAATTTTTCTTACATCAGCAGGTTCTTTTTTAAGAACATATTGCATATTAAAAGGACTTAGGGCAATAAAAGTATGAATTCGTGGCTTAGCTGCATCTCTTATAGCATCTGCAACTTTTATAATATCTTTTTCAACGGCTCTAGCCAGGCCTGATATAACTATATTATCCGGAGCGATTGAAGCTAAATATTGGCATGCCTCAAAGTCCATATCGCTGGAGCCTGAAAACCCAACTTCTACTCCTTGTACACCTAATTTTACAAGTTGATTAAAAATAACTTCTTTCTGTTTTGTATTCCATGGCTTTTTTAGAGCCTGATTTCCATCTCTGAGGGTTATGTCATAGAAAAACGGCTGTCTTTTATTTGCCTCATTCATTATTATTTTCGATCTCCACAATTGAGTATCAGATTTAATATACCATGATTTTATAAATCATAAATTAAGTAAAGACTTTTTAAAGAGTTTTTTAAGTTTTTTAAAATAAAATTTCCATTTCGCAGTCTTTACAGTTGAAATTTAGAGTGTATTTTTTATTATGATTGTCTATAAGATATAGAGGTTCTTTAGTTTTTACTTTAGGATTTTCTTTTGGACAAAGATTAAATTCATATCTAAGACAATGCTTTGTTGTCATAACTTTTTGACCTTGCATATCAACGCCAGACTCAGCTGCTGGAGAAATTTTTTCTACACCATGTCTTTTATAGAAATTTATAGCGCTTTTATTTAATACATTAGCTTCATAAGAAAGCTCTTTAGTCATATAAGGAATATTATTTTTTTCTATTTTGTATGTTTCTCTTGGGTACTGCTGCATACGATTTAGTTTTAGCTGTTCTATTGCATTTCTGCGCAGTTCATTCAGTGTTTTTACAGGTATAAAATAGATATTTTCAAGGTTGATATCTAAATCAGTACAAACAAACTCAGTTTCTCCCAGTTTTAATAATTGTTTTCTTATATTATCGAGAGATTTTTCTTTATTATTGGCAATTTCTTTTTCAATATTTAATTGTTGACGGACTTCAACTCCATCTTCATCGATAGCATAGAGGGTTATTTTGTCATTTTCTTCATGAAGCCACATTTCGACTGAGATTTTTCTTTCAATATTTGCTGAATCAAGCTTTTTGATAAAATCCTGATCGAAATTTCTGTATATAAATGTTCCTTTTTGGATAAACTTTATATTATTCGGATAAATTTGGCCGTTTTCAACCTGATTTATGTTGGTTCCCTGAAGGGTATTATTTTCATCAAAGAAGCATATTCCATCACCATTGTTGAACTTTGTCTTATTATTAATGGTGAAGGAGTTTTTATTGACAGAAATTACTTTTCCAAGAGGTTCTCCCAGCGATTTTGGGGTATTAAAAGATGTAATATCTTTATGTCTGCCGTTTAAAAAATAATCGCAAAAACCTCTATTAAAACTTTTGTATGGATCTGGGATAAAATTAATAGTGCTTTTTCCGCTGGAAGTTTTATCAAGATTGAGTTTAAGCAATGCTTTGTCAATTTCCTGCCTGTAAAAGCTGACTATATTTTTTATGTAATGGATATCTTTTAGCCTGCCTTCGATTTTAAAGGAGGCTACTCCTGCTTTTATCAAATCTTCTATATGATCTGACAAATTCAAATCTTTTAAAGAAAGTAAATATTTATCTTTAGCTATAGCATTTCCTGATGAATCAAGGAGAGAATATGGTTTTCTGCATGGTTGAGCACATTCACCCCTATTACCGCTCCTTCCTCCTATGGCATAGCTTAAATAACATTGTCCGCTATAGCTTACGCATAATGATCCATGAATAAAACATTCCAAATCTATATTGGTTTTTGATTTTATTTCCTTTATTTCCCGCAAGGATAATTCTCTTGCAAGAATTGCGCGTTGGAATCCTACTTTTTCAAGAAATTCCAGTTTTTGCCAATTATTATTATGCATCTGTGTACTCGCAAATATTGGAATAGGCGGCAAATCAAGCTCCAACAACCCCATATCCTGAATAATAATAGCATCTGCTCCAATGTTATAGAGCTTATTAATAAGTTTCTCTGCTTCTAATATTTCATTATCACTCAGGATAGTGTTTATTGTTATATATACTTTAGCCCGATATTGATGAGCAAATGAAATGAGCTTTTCTATATCTTCCAGAGAGTTTCCAACTGAGCTTCTGGCTCCAAATTTGCTTGCTCCAATATATACAGCATCTGCACCGCATTTTATTGCAGCTGTTGCAGATTCCAGATCTTTTGCAGGGGCTAATAGTTCAATCTTTTTCATAGTTTATAAAAATTAAGGCTTTATTTTGTACTCCATTATGATTTTATACTAAATTTCAATAATCGTGTAAATTTTGCTAAAACATCTATGTAATTGTGCAGTTAGTCGGGTATATTATTTCCGTCGCTGTTGCAGCTACAAATTGATGTGCTGCAAAGGCTCCTACAATAACATACCCGACTAGATTGTTAAACAATTAGGAAAAAACTAACTTACTATATCTGCTTCCAAAACTTCTGCTCTGGGTAAAATAAACCAGAATTTAGTTCCTTTTCCTTCTTCAGAATCAAAGTCTATATATCCTTTATGCAGTTCAATAAGTTTTTTGGTTAATGTTAATCCTAAGCCCGTTCCTTCCTGTTTCCTGGAATAAGATGAATCTATCTGGATAAATTGTGTGAATATTTTATCCCGATCGTGCTGTGATATTCCTATCCCGTTATCAAGGACTTCTACTTTCAACCTCCCTTTTGTCAGGCTTGTATATACAATAACTTTACCGTTTTCTTCCGTAAACTTTAAAGCATTGCTTAAGAGGTTATACATTATTTGCCTGAACCTTACACTGTCTCCATGTAATGTAACATCAGAAAGTTGTAAATCCAGTGAAATATTCTTTTTAATAGCTATATTTTTTAAGGTAGATATAGTTTCTTTAATGACTTTGCCGGTATTAAATTTTTCATAGTGTAACTCGATACTTCCGGATTCTATTTTAGATAAATCAAGAACATCATTGACTAATTGTAATAAGTGCTTTCCACTAATTACGACATTATTTAAATAGTCGAATTGCTTAGGTGCTAAAGCACCATAGTTACCACCTAATATCATCTCAGAGAAGCCGATAATTGCGTTTAATGGTGTTCTGAATTCATGTGACATATTTGCCAGAAATTCGCTTTTTAATCTGGTAGCTTGCTGTGCCTGTGCATATAAACTTGCTTGCCTGATGGCTATAGCGATTTGGCTTCCTATATCTTTTAAAATCTCAATATTTCCCTCATCCCACTTTCTTTGATATTGGGTCTGATGTATGGCAATTGCTCCCAATATCTCTCCTTTATGGGCTATAGGAGTGATTATTAGTGATCTTGTATCGAGAAACTGAGTTTTGAGACTTTGTGAAAAATTTAGAATTAAAGAATCAACACTATCTATTACTACCGGCATTTTTTCTTCTACCAGATACTTATACCATTCTATTGATAAGTTTAAAGTTTTTTGATTGTCGAGAAAAGATGGAATATCTTCATTTACTCTATATTCATTTTCCAGATTAAACTTTAACTTTTCAGGGTCAAACAAGGCGATTATACACCTGTCAACTTTCAGAAGTTTGCCTACTTCTTTAGTAGTCGCTGCAAGAACCTGACTAAGATCCAGTGTTTCCCTAATACTATCTACAAGCCATCTGACAATTCTCTCTCTTTCTTGCTGTTCAAAGATTTTATTAATATATTCGGTTAGTTCTTGCTCTTTATAAACCAGTTTTTGGTTTTGCAAAGCAAGTAGTTCTTCCTGTTCTTTGATTTTTTTACTTATTTCTTCCAGCCTTATGGCGCTGTTATCTATTAACCGCTTAGCATTTAAAGCGGTTAAAACAAGTTTTTTTATTTTATTAACCAGTGGCATTGCCATACAGAATAATCCTTTTAAAATTTTTATTCTGAACTTATTTAAAATTTTAAAGTAAAATTTAGTATCTGAAAATTATAGAACTGGGTAGTTGTGTATTTTTAAATTGTATGTTCACGCTATAAGTCCTGTTGACATTGGGTTAAAAACTTTTAATAAATATGAAATATGCTTAAAGAATCGTAATTTTCATGATTTATTAAGTACAACCGGGTACCGTTATATTGGTTTTTTTTATTAGCCATGGTGTCTAGTAATTTTAAACATGATAAGTTGCCAGCTGTCTGAATTTCGAGAAAATAAAAAGTAAAGAATTGTATCACCTTAAGTAGAAAAATAACAAATTTACCTGTGTTTGATCTTTATATAGAAGGTAAGACCTATAGTAAGTGATCAAGAAAGATAAATTAACAAAAATAGGGAGTAGTAAGTCGTTCTGGTTGTGGCTAATGAGGTTTTTTAAAAATTTATATGATCACAAAGTTTAATCAAAATCCTAAAAATACAGTCTGGATGCACGAGAATAATATAGCCCATGGATCAGGAAATACCCTTAAAAGAGATTTAAGAACCGGATATAAATATTTATCATTAAATAATATTGAAGAAAGAGAGCCTTTAAAAGTTAAAAAGATGACAAATCTAACTTTTAAAGGCTTTCACTTAGTGTCTTCCAGGAAAATATTAAATATACTTGCCGAACAATTTGCTCCTGGTCAAAAAATCAGTCCTAAGAATGCTTATAAAAAGATTATTGAAATATTACCTGATATCAATAAAGATTATGAATATTTAAGACTGGCACTGGAAAAAAGCGGAGATAAAATTACCGGTGATCTGGTTATTTCAGAACCCGTATATAGCAGATTTGCAAAAGCAGTAGTAGCTCCTGCAAAAGCATTGGTAAGTGCATTAAAATATCCTTTCCTTAGCAAACAAGCTAAAGAAGGGCTTAAAAACCAGAAAGAAATTCAGCAAGCAGCGTCTTCACTTGTAGGGATTTATAAAAAAGTTACCAGTATGGAAGGAAAATCTTCCAATGAAATCAAAAAAGCCATTTCCGGATTTGTAAATAAACAGCTTAATTCTCTTAAAACCAATTATAGTATAAATATAGCAAGCCCTATAATAACTCTTGTTGCCGGTGGGTTGAGTGCATGGTTTCTTGCAAATGATTTTAGTAATATGAAAAGATTAGCTACAGATGACCCTGTAGAAGCTAAAAAAGAATGGAAATCAAAGTTCAAACAGGTAACCCTTGGAATTGGCCTTGCCTCTTATCTAACTTATGTTACTAATACAACATTTAAGAAAACCGTTAACTCGAGTTTAAAATTTGCTGTAGGTCTTAATGCAGTCAATCTGGCTATAACTGAAATAATAAGCAGAAAATTAACAGGCAGACCGGTTTTCCTTCAGAGAAACCCAAAATCTAATGAGACCAACAGCACTATAAATAAATACTCAGGCTTATTAAACAATAATGGAAAATCTGCGTTCTCGGCATTTATCACAGATAAATCACCTTCATCTGTGACATTTACCGGTAGTTTACTCCAAAAAGCTATAACATCAACTATTCCTAGAGAAAAATTTGTTGAATCTATGAATCTTTTAAAGCAAGTTGATAGAAAGAGATATATCCAGGTAATTAATACTGTTAAAAGTGAATTTCTAAAATCAGGCATTTTTAAAGATCAAAAAGTAAGTCTTTTAAAAATGTTAAAAGATAAAAATTATCTAAACAATATTGCAGAAATTCCTATTGGGAAGAATAATTTCTACAATTCAATGGTTGATTTGGGTAAAGCTCTTACTTTCCCGATCAAACCTATCATAATACTGGCTAAGAAAGCTTTGGGCAAAAGTAATCCAAGTGAAAAAGAATCATTAGGTCCATTATTTGTGAAAAACACATTGGAAATCTTAAATAAAGCAAAACAGGGAGTAGGCAACACTCTAGAATCCATCAAAACAAATTATGGATCAGCTATAGCCAAGCAACTGAGCTCAGAAAAACCGACATATGGCGGAGAGAAAGCCAGCATATTCTTTAAAGCGACCGGATTAGTAACAGTTCCGTTTTTAGTCATGGAAGCCTGGAATATGGCTAAAAAAGAAACTGGTGATGATGATATAGCTAATCAAAAAGCAAGAGAGCGTACTGCTCAGGATTTAACAAGACAGGCCTTTTCAACCTGGGTTGTAGCGGGTATAAATAAATCATTTAAACCAATCTACAACAGTTCATTATTAGGTGCCGCTATTGTCACTGCAAGTAGTGTACTTGGTTATGAAAGTGCTACAAGATTATCTGTAGGAGTCCCAATTACCCCAAAATCCAAATCTGAAATGCTGGAAATTGATAAGAAAAACTATAACAAGAAAGGCTTATCTGCGGTATTCTTCCGCTTAATGTCCCGTTTAACAGGTAAGAAACCTCTTTCTGAGAGAACACAAAAAATAAATAAACCTGAAATCAATCATTCTCAATTACAACAAAGTTTATTATTGGATCCGCAATATAATAAAATTTCGTCTTTCCAGCCTAAAATGAATAACAATGTCCTAATATCATCTAATAATCCATCATCATTTAATTTAAACAATTCACTAGTGCCAGACAGGTTAAAAACACGATTAATTAAATAATGACTTGCAGGGAGAGAAAAAGCTAATAAACCCAGTTGGGTTTATTAGCTTTTAATATGAGTAGTTCTATCAAATAAAAACATCATATTTTAGTACTATTGGATAAATTTTTATAGCCAAGTAAAATAATAAGGGGGATTAGCTAACTTAAAAGGTTTAGTAGTGCTCCATCGTTAACTGATAATTATAAGTTAAGTCTATTTGTTTCAATACTTCAGTCGTTGACATAAGTTAGGTGGTAATACCACCAAAGGTTTTATATACTTTTAACTGCTGTTTATAAACCGGGCGATTGTTAGATAAATCGGAGGCAAGAGTGGAAAACTTCAAAAATAAAGATTATTATCAGATTTTAGGAGTTAATCCCAATACTACTGAAAAGGAAATTAAAGCAGCGTACAGGGCTCTTGCCAGAAAATATCACCCTGATGTTAATCCCGGCAACAAGTTATCTGAATCAAAATTTAAAGAAATTGGCGAGGCTTATACCTTTTTAATAGATGCCAAGAAACGCAGACATTACGATATTCTAAAAGGCCATCAAGCAGCCAGAAATGCATATAATGATAGCCAACAAACAAAACAACAAGCCAAAACAGCTTATTCAGAGCAAAAAGATAAAGCTAAACCGGAACCAAAGCCTGACTTTAAGCAGGATACTGATAAGAAATCATTTAACAATGTATTTTCAGATATTTTAAACGGCATTTTTAAGAAAGTTAATGATACCGAGACTACTGTCAAAACCGAAAAGCAAGCCGAATATAAAGGCGCTTCACCAAAACGCGGGGATGATATTACTGCTGATATCAGTATATCCATAGTGGAAGCTCATAATGGCACCGCAAGAAAAATAAATATCCTGCATACTGATACATGCGGCCAGTGTAAAGGCAAAAGATATAATAACAATACCCCTTGTATTATCTGTAGTGGAAATGGAGAAGTATCAACTCATAAAAAAATTAATGTAAAAATTCCTCCTAATGTAAAAGAAGGTTCAAAAATCAAAATTGCAAATGAAGGAAATAAAGGCCGCAATGGAGGAGAGAATGGTGATCTTTTCCTGATAGTGCATATACAGAAGCATTCAATATTTACTTTTGATAATATTAATGTACTTTGTGACATTCCAATTACTGTTACAGAAGCTGCTTTAGGTACAGAGATAGAAGTACCTACGGTTGACGGGATTGTTTCTATGAAAATTCCCCCCGAAACTCAATCAGGTCAAAAATTTAGACTCGTAGGTCAGGGAATACTTGATTCCAAAATAAATAAAAAAGGTGACCAGTTAGTTACAGTAAGAATCGAGATCCCTAAAAATCTTACAGATAAAGAAGTACAATTGTATCAAGAACTTGCAAGAATTAGAAAATTTAATCCAAGAGAGAATATAATCTATGACAAGCAATGAGACAAATGTTATCGAGATCTTCTCGTCAATTCAGGGTGAAGGTCCTTATATTGGTTACAGGCAGCTTTTTATCAGGTTTGCTCTTTGTAATTTAAGCTGTGCATATTGCGATACAAAGTTTAATCCTCAGGATTATTGCAAAATAGAAGAATGCCCTGGTTCAGAATCATTTAAAGAGATAAAAAATCCTGTTACTGTCGAACAATTAATACATGAAATTAACAGATTAACATATTTCCATCATCATAGTCTGAGTTTAACAGGTGGAGAGCCTCTTCTTAATTGGGAATTTCTGAATCAATTTTTGTCTGAATATCAAGAAACAGGACTAGATGATACCTTAAAAATTTATCTTGAAACCAATGGAACTCTTCCTGAAGAATTGGAAAAGGTGGTTGATAAGATAGACATTGTTTCTATGGACTTTAAACTTGAATCGTCCAATGGAAAACCTGCTCCATGGGATAAACATAGAGAATTCATACGTATAATACAGAAAAATAATAAAGAAGTGTTTGTCAAAATTGTTCTTACAAGTAAAGTAAGCCCGGATGAAGTTGAACAGACAGCTGATTTAATTTTGGAACTGGATAAAAAAATTCCTGTAATCTTACAACCTGTAGATTCAAAGGATAAAGAACTTATCCCTGAACCTGTAAAATTACTGGAAGTTCAAGAAGCCTTACTTAGAAAATTACCTGATGTAAGGATAATACCTCAAATACACAAGTATTTAAGCTTATTGTAATTAATGCTTTTCCCATCTTAATGCGGCTTCAGCAACTCTTTTACCAAGATGTACTGCTGTTTCACAATCGCATTCAGGTGGAGCTGTTTCAGCTGATTCACTAAAAGGCGACATAGACATGGTTCCAATAAATGAACCTAATCTATTAAGCTCTTTTTTCTCGGGATCTCTTTGTAAATCACCAGGAATCATGCCTAAACTGACCCATATCATGCCATGCTGGGCAGCAAAAATGAATAACTGCATCATTGTATTTAGTTTATCACCACTTGGCCAGCCTGAATTTACGAATCCAGCTGCAAGCTTATCTTTCCAGCTTTGTTTCATCCATATTTTAGAAGTAGAATCCATAAATGTCTTAAATGGAGCTGATATTGTCCCCATATAAGTAGGGCTTCCAAATATTAATGCTGCAGATTCATCTATATAATCCCAATTATCCTGAACTTCTTCTACAGGAATTAATTTACATTCAACTGCTTCAACGGATTTTACGCCTTGAAAGATTGCTTCTGCTTGCCTTTTTGTATGCCCACGCCCACTATGGTAGATTATTGCTACTTTTATCATATTAAAACCTCAACTATTCTTTTTAAATTAAACCGGATATATTTTTATTATCTCAGCTGTTTCAAAGATTCTGCTTTTTTTACGTTTAATCTTAATAAACATAAAAAAAATATTAATTAATTAGCAAAATATAAAAATTACCATTATTATAAAGTTGTGTTCCAGATTTATAAGAGGAATTTAAAAAATGAAAAGCAAATTAGAAAGAATCTTTGAAATAGCAAGCCAGACATACAATGTAGACAAGCTTGAAGTATGGACAGAGTCCTATGTAGCAAGAGGAACCTTGCTTAATGAGCCAGGTAAAGCCGTAGAAGGCATTGTGACTATATTAGATGCTGAAGTATATCCTATTTTTAACGAATGTGAATGTGCAGGTGGAAGTATCAGCCGTACCTGGTTGAATATTTTCGAAGATCAAATAATCTCATTTACGTTTACTAAAAAAGGAGAATAATTAAAAACCAAAGCAGGACCAGGTATAAATCTGGTCCTGCTTTAAGATCCTTTAAGCTGGTTTTATTGACAGAATATGTTCTGTCTTATTTATCCTCAAATATTACAAGCTTATTTTTTATACGATTTCTTATGCGAACAAAATGTGTATTTCGGTTTTGGAGGTGGTGGAGGTTCTGAGGCAGAAGGAGGTACTGGAATTGAAGGTGATGTTACCTCTTCACCAATATATTCCGGCTCTGTTTCCCAGGTTGAATAATTTATAGTAGTACTTTCACTTACCTTAACTAATGTACACGTTGTAGAATCTTTTATATTTACTAATAGCTGATCATATAGATCTTTTAAGTCTGCGGGTAATATATTCTGACTGCTTAAGTATTCCGTTAAACTAATTGCATGTTTAAAATTCAAATAAGCTTCTTCTGTTTCAGTTCCTACAAGATAATACTTTTCAAATATATCTTGAATCGTGCCACTTGGAATTTCACTAAATGGAACCTCTTGAGCTTTAACTAGCAAATTTGGATTAATTGTGCCCGCTTCGACAAGTTTTCGTATTTCATCTAATAGTTCATTTGAAGATGTGTATATTGTGCAGTCAATCTCACATGTTTGCTTTGCTATATCAAATACACACTCATAATCAGAGACAGGAAAATCAATTTTGTCTGCACATTCAGCAGGAATAACGTTGTTGATATGAGTAGCTTTACCGCCATTGTCTCCTGTAAAGTTTATCAAATTTAATACTGCTTCATCTGAAAAATAACTACTATCCTTTCCTGTGGCTAAATTTGAGAACATTTTAATACAACTATTTTCAGAATATGCGGGAGCACTTTTAACTACGTTGTCTGATAAATCTTTAAATAAAATAGTAAAAACAGAAAGTATGATTCCAATTGAGATAACTCCAATAATCAGATACTCTATGAGAGTTTGTGCTTTTCTAAAGTATTTTCTCATATACCACTCCTTGAGATTTTATATTTTGTATATTCCCAAAAACATGATTTTTTAATTAAATTCTCAAAAAATTCGCAATTCTTTGTTACAATTGACAAAAATGATGACAATGTCTGGCTTTAAAAGACAATATCTATGCAATAATCTTTTTATAAGCATTTTTATGCTAAAAGAAAAGGTTTGAGATTATAAAATCGTGAAAACAATCAAATTTACAATATATATTGACAATTAATTTGTAAATTTCTTAAATAATTCCCTTTTATAAAATTTCAAATAATTTCAAATATTATATCTAGTACTCTGATTTCCCACAAGAATAATAATATCTTGTATCCACTTTCATACCCGCTGGTTTTAAGATTTTTCATTTTTCTTGCTATTTTTTTCAGTCCATACTTGGGATTATTCGTATCATCAATTATCAATCTTCCGTCAGTCTTTTGACACATAGAGATACAGTATCAATGTGGTTAAACAATTATGAAAAATATGGAATAGCAGGATTATTTGACGAAGCCAGAAGTGGAAGAAATCCTAAAGTTAAAGATTTAATAAAGGATAGAATTATTGAAATAGCAACACAGCCTAATATGACCTGTACGTCTCAGTATATTACTGAAATTATCGAAGATCAGGATAGATTTTATGATGTTTACAGGATTTGAATTAAATGATGATATTCCAGACGCTTCAACAATAGGCAGA
>AMFJ01010927.1_pt1 | contig 13585 bp, 12 predicted proteins | sample 427208 | NCBI WGS metagenome assembly AMFJ01 (sample SAMN02954298, study PRJNA114691) | groundwater metagenome | biome: aquatic; feature: subsurface aquifer; material: sediment; isolation source: subsurface aquifer sediment | place: USA: Rifle, CO | collected 2008-08
CTATGAATTATTTTTTAACCAAAATTCTTAGTTTGCAGTAAAAATGTTATTTCGTAATAAGTCTAATATATATTACTGGGTATAAATGTTATAAATCCTTTCAATCATTTTTCCTTGAGTAAAATTTTCTAGTACACGTTTACGAGCATTGTTGCCATATTTAATTCTTAAATCATTATTTTTAATTAACCTATTTATTGCCTTTGATAGTTGTAAAGCATTTTTAGGTTCAATTGTTATTCCGGTCACATCATTTAAACTTACCCATGGTACTCCAGTGGGCAAGTTAGTATTAATCACTGGTTTGCCACAAATCATGGCCTCTAATTGTACTATAGCAAATGCCTCAGATTTGGCAACCGAAGGCAAAATAAAAATATCACATGCGTGGTAATAATTAATCAATTCTTCATTCGAAACAGGGTCAATAATATGGACTTTTTCATGTAACATGTAACATGTAACATGTAACATTAATTCTTTTTTTAAAAAACCAGATCCAATAATAAGTAAATTGGCATCAACTTCTCGCATGGCCTCGATTAAGTATCCAAAACCCTTGTAATAAACCAACCTGCCGACTGATAGTAATAATAGTTTACCATCGGAAGCATATTTTTTCCTAATCTCATCTATCTTTTTAATAAAAGCTTTATTATTCTCGTCATTGCGAGGAGCCCCTTTGGGGCGACGAAGCAATCTATTTTCTAACTGATTTAGATCGCCACGGATTACCTCGCGATGACAATTAGGGTGTATATATTTTTCAATATTTATCCCTAGTGGTACCACTTCTATTTTATTTTGAAAATCTTGTAAAAATGGGGAGTTTTTAGCCATATTGGGTGAGGTAACAATAATTTTATCTACAGATTTTAAAAACATTTTTAAAAAAGGTCTATAAAAAAATAAAATAAACTTTTGTTTTTCAATATCACTATGCCAGGTTACCACGATTCGAGGCATTTTATACCTGCCCACACCTCGTAGGTGTGTATTAGGTTCAAAAACTCTCAGACAAGACTTAGATATCAATCTGGATAATAAATAACTTATTTCTCCCAGAGGAAATGGGTGGTGAAAATGAATAATGTCGACATTCTTGGTTAATTTCCAAAACCAAAAAGGATATATTAAACTAACTGGCATAGAAAAAAACTTCCCAATTGATGCTATTTTATATATTGATGTTTTACTATCTTGACTGGTTGCTTGTGACTGGTCACTGGTGACTATGTGAGTTTTGAACTTGTTATTACAAACCAATACAGTAAAATCCACCTGATCACAAAGGTTATCCACAATGTCTTTAACATGCGACTCTACCCCACCGATTATGGGAGAATAGTATTTATTGATTTGAAGTATTTTTAATTTTGACATAGTAACTAATTGTTTCTTCAATTCCATCTACCAATGTAATTTTTGCCTGCCAATTAAGTAATTTATTTGCTCTTTGACTAGTATAATAAAAATGCTCAATATCGCCGACTCGATTAGGTACAAAATTTGGCTTAATATTCGTATTAGCAAAAATCGTTTTAAATAGCTCTAAATCGCTTGTTTTTTTGCCAGTGCCTAAATTGTAGGTTTGGTTAATATTTTTCGTCGTAAGTGCCAGTAAATTGGCTCTAGCAATATCACTAACATTAATATAGTCTCGTGTTTTATTGCCATTGCCAAAAATCGTTGGTTTTTGCTTATTTAATAAATGATTAATAAAAATTGCCACAACTCCTGCTTCACCTTTGACGCTTTGACGAGGTCCATAAACATTCCCGTAGCGAAATATTATATAATCAAAGCCACTTAACTTGGCTTGGGCTTTTAAATAAAATTCAAAGGCAAGTTTTGATATACCATAAGGTGATTGTGGATTGCATTGATGATTTTCGTCAACTGGTAAATATTGCGGTTCGCCGTAAACCGCCGCACTAGAAGCAAAAATAAATTTGTTAACATTATATTTATCAGCTAATTTTAATAAATTTAATCCACCAATTATATTTGTCTTAGCGTCAAACATGGGGTTATTAACCGATGAACTAACCGAAATTTGAGCTGCCTGATGGTTAACAATTTGAGGTTTTACTTTTTTAAAAACTAATTCTAATTTTTTTGCATTACAAATATCAATATGATAAAATTGGGCTTTTTTATTAAGATTTTTTATATCCCCCGTTACTAGGTTATCCACAACCACAACTTGATACCCTATTTTAATATAGGCATCCACAATATGCGATCCAATAAATCCCGCCCCACCTGTAATAAGTATTTTCATAAAATCCGCCCTACTTTTAACCATATACACACCTACGAGGTGTGGATATGGTTAATCAAACATTAATTTCTTAATTTTGGAAATTTGTCTTTGATAAGAAGCTCTACTTTCGACAAATTCGCGATATGTTTTTGGTTTAATTGATATTATGTCTTTATAATCACAAATTCTTAAATTATTATCAATATTGTTTAAATACTCATTATATGATGAATAAAACCATTCCTCAGGTTTATTAGTTAAATTTGCTGAGATAGGATTTAAATGCACGTATCTTGACAGATGATACAATTGAGATTCATTTTGTACAAATACACTTTTAAATCTACCAACCCAAAGTGGTCCTTTTCTTTTATACTTAGTATTAAAATAACGTGCGTAACTATTTTCAACATTAGACATTAAGATTCTAATCCCATTCTCTGCTAGTTGTTTTAGTATTAAATGCAAGTGTGTCGGCATAAGGCAATAGGCAACAACTTCGACTATTTTTTTCTGATTAAATAAATTTATTAATATTTGTTGTTGGATTGGTAATGATAATCTTTTTAGTTCAGAGTATCTTACAGGCACAGGGTAACGTTGGTAATATTTTATTGTTTCAATAATTCTAAAATAATCAGCTTCGCAATTAAATATTTTAAAACCGGCAATACTTTTATTGAATATATGGTAAATCTGTCCGTTTTCTAAGGGTTCTTTCCTATATTGCATATTCTAAGCCTTTTTTAACCATATACACACCTACGCCCATTCGACTTTTACTCAAAGTGTCCTGAGTCAATGGAAGAACGAGGTGTGAGTACGAGGTATGGGTGGGATTAATAAATATCTACTGGATGCGATTTAATGAAACAAAAGCAACTTTTATCAGTTACTAACATATTCCTAATAACCCTCAAATTTATTTTATCAGTATTGAGTTATTTAGGCAATTTAAATTTTTATGATATTATATTTATGTATATGAGAAACAAGAATAATCCTCTAGTCAGCATTGTCATTCCAGCCCATAATGAAGAAAAATGGATTAATATTTGTATTCAATCTTTTTTGAATCAAACTTATAAAAATATAGAAATTATTGTAATTAATGATGCATCAATAGATAAAACACTAGAAATCTTAAAGAAATATTTACGAATAAAAGTTATTAGTTTTAATAAAAATCAGGGTGAGGCTATGGCGCGTACAACTGGTGTAAAACATAGTAATGGTAATATTATTCTCCAAACTGATGCTGATGCAGAATATCCAAAGGATTTTATTCAAATTGCAGTTAATGAGTTTTCAAAAAACAAAAAAATCTCGGGAATATCTTTAGGGGAAATAAAGGTTCATAAAAATCAAAAAGGAATAATTGCAGATTATTGGCGAATAAAAAGAAAGGCCTCATTTTTAAGTAAACAAAATTGCAAAAAACTGGCTACTGGTTGTGTTTTTATAAAAAATGTAGTTTATGATAAAATTGGCTATTATGATTCAAAAATGATTGCCGGAACCGATGTTGATTTTAGCCAAAGAATGATCAACGATCACTTAGACATTAAGTGGCTTCCCCAGTTATTTATTAGACATGCCGATCCTGCAGGTTTAAATATCTTTATTAAAAGAATTTATAATGGAGCAAAATTCACTCGATTTTATTTAGAAAAATATGAACTTTGGTTAAATAGGTGGGGGAAAATTACTTTTATATTAAGAAATATGCTTTTATCATTTTTGCCAATTTATCTTTTATTAGGACTAATAAATAAATGGTGGTTTTTGATTTTGATTATAATATTTTCATTAGAAAGCTTTGGTCCATTATTTTTTCTTTTTGAACAAAGAACTATGTGGATTCAAGCGATAAAGCAAAAAAAAATACTATTATTTTTTCTGATACCATTTATTTTATTCCTGCAAATTAGAGCTTCGGCCTATGGAAAATTATATGCTTTATTTTTTCCAGACAAAGTAAAAAAATCAGTTACTTTTGATATTAATTAATTAAACTAGATCTATTAAATTTATATATTTCACTTTATATTTTTTATTTAATTCCATGAGAGTATTCATTAAATTATTGAAATGTTTTTCATTTAATCCATTTTCTACAATCTCTTTACCATATTTATAAACCACGTGTCCTTTAGCAAAAACTCGACCAGTTTTTTCAGATTGAATTAATGCATATTTGGGATCGTTCTTAATACTATAATTTTGTGGAATATTTTTTAAACCATGGAAAACAGAAATTTCATGGGTTAGCGAGCCGGAAGAATTAAGCGCGATTGCATTATATTTTAAGTCTTTTAAAACTTTGATTGTATTGTTATTAAATCCCCAGCCTGGTGGACGAAATATTTTAACAAATGGAATTTGACATTTATTAAACATCCTTTCAGCTAATGTTATTCTTTCAATACTCTTTTTGTAATCCAAATCTAAAAATTCTTGACCATGAATTACTAAATTTGGATTATGATGATAATATCCATGGATCGCAATCTCCAATTTTCCATTCAAAACTAACTGCTTAATTTTTTCACACCAATCAAGATGTTTATCAAGTCTAAATGGCTCATTAAGATAAATTGGTACAACTGGTTTAATTTGGCTTATTCTTTTTATATGATAAAATATAGATGACATTTTAAATGGCTTATCAATCCAGTTTGAAGTAGTGTACATGGTAACTTTTAAGTCTGGAAATTTAGTCCATAGTTTATCTAAATATTCAAAAACCTCTCCATTCAAATCACCAAAATCACCATTTTCATCATTTTGCGGATGAAAATCATCAAAGTTCAAATTAAATAAAATTTCCTTCATATATACTATTATGATACCAAAAATTAAATTATTATTAAATACAATTATTAATATTAAAAATCCTTTAATTTATTATAAAGATTTTTTTGGTTTAATTGACAAAAATGCAACATACCTATTAAAATTAAAAAATAAATTATTAATAACACTAAGAGCGAATACACCAGACAGAGGAATTTTTAATGAAATATTTTATTACAAATTTTATAATCCAAAAAATTTTGAGATTTATAATAATGATACAATTGTAGATGTTGGGGCACATATTGGGCTCTTTGGTTTATATGCAACAAGTTGTGCGAAAAATGTAAAAGTGTATTGTTTTGAACCTAGTATAATTAATTATCAATTATTGAATAAGAATATAATGAATAACAATTTACAATTAATTAAAACATTTAATCTTGCTGTAAACAATTCAAATAAAAAGGAAAAATTATATTTAGATAATTCTAATGATTCTCATGGATTTTACTCAAAGTCAATAGACAATCAGTTTACAACTGTTAATTGTATAAGTTTAGAAAAAATTATTGAAAATAACAAAATTAAAAAAATTAATTTATTAAAAATGGATTGTGAGGGATGTGAATATAATATTTTATACAATTTACCAAACAAGATTTTTGAAATAATTGAAAAAATAGTTTTTGAAGTACATATTAAAAAATCTAATCACGATCCAGACAATCTCATAAAATTTTTGTCTAAAAAAGGTTATAAAGTTAACAAAAAAGAGTGGATAATCTATGCAAAAAAAATCAAACAATAATTTAGTTTACAAAAGCTATACACAAAATCAGTATAAACCTATTGAGGAAAAAATATTACTAAAACCAATTTCACTAAAAATTGCTAAATTATTATCAAAAACAAAAATACATCCAGACCATTTTTCTTTCATGAGTATGATTTTGGTGATTTTTGCAGGATTAATATTAATCTATCACCATAGTGCAATTTATTCAAGTATATTATTGTATATCGCTTTACTTTTTGATAAAATTGATGGTGATCTAGCCAGAGCCAAAGGAATTGCAAGTGGAAAGGGACAATACCTTGATGGTTTTCTAGACCAACTTGCAGAAATATTTTTAACAATTTCTATTGCTATCTCAATAAATTTTACAAATACAATATTATTATCATTAAGTGTTGTGGGACCGATTTTATTTGCATATCATGGGATTGCAGTTCCATTTTACCTAAACCAAATAGCTAGCACATACATACCTGATAAAACTAAAAAAATGAATTATCTAATTTCATTATTTGCCTACAATAGAGCAAGGCATATCTTATTAGTAATAATTTTACTATTAATCAACAGGTCTGAATATATTTTTTATATTTTTCCGTTTGTGTTAGTTTATACATTATTATTATTTATAAAAAACGTTTTTATTAAAAAACTTATTAAGAGGTAATATGATAAAAAACAATATCACCGTAGCTATTATTACCTATGATCGGTCAGATGATATTCATAGATGTATTCTTGCAATATTAAACCAAACTATTATACCTGAACAAATTATTATTGTAGATAGTAGTCCCAACAATAAAACAAAAAAGGTTATTGAAAAAATTAATAATGGTATTATTAAATATCTAAAATCGAAAAAAAGGCTATTTATCCCCCAAGCACGTAATCTAGCACTAAAAAACTGTTTAACGAAATATATAGCCTACCCCGACGACGATACAGTACCGTCCAAAGATTGGATAAAATATTTATTAGAAGGATTCAGCTATTTTGATGTTGCCGGTTCGTCCGGTCCATCTATCAATTCTGATGAAAACTTAAAACCATTATTAAAGGAGATTCATGACACAAACAATAAAAATTTTTATACTTTCTGGGGTGAAGTAAGAACCGATTCAAGAAGATGGGTTCCACCAAAACCAGTATTTTGTACGGTTATGCATGGTAGTAATATGGCTTACAGTACAACTGTTTTAAAAGAGGTTGGTGGTTTTGACGAAAAATGTTTAGGACCATCTTTTAGAGAAGATTCACACCCACAAGTTGCGATAATAAGAAAAGGATATAGATTTCTTTACCATCCAAAGGCAAAAGTATACCACTTAGTCGGAAAAAAAGGCGGTATAAGTGATATTGAGTTTAAAATGGATGAATATTTTTGCGAAGCAGGAAAAAATCATCGACATTTTTCTGATAAATATTTTAATAAATTTATTGCCCGTTTATCTTGGATTTTCTGGAGCAAAAACCCACCTTGTCTTTGGATGGCACTTATTAGAACTATTATAGAAAAGAAAAACTATTTAGCATGGCATAAAGGATTGTGGTTAAATTAATTCTGGAACCAGCTATCATGGTAGGGAATTTTCCCTAAATTACGAGCTCGTATTGCCTTAATAAAACCAATTAAATCAAAAAAAATATTTATGCTGGGATGGTATAAATATTTTTTTAATTTCATCATAAATATTAATTTAATTGAAATAAAATATGGGAAATTATAATTTACTAAATATGGTTTTTTGTATATTTTTAACCAATAATCAAATTCTTTTTTCCAACCCATTTTAAAAACATGATTCTGAACTATATCCCAATTATCACTTGAAAAGTTTTTTGCAAGTAACTGTACTTTTTTCAAATCACCTAATGTAATCATTGTTAATTCATTTAATGAATGGGAAATAATATTTAATAATTCACCTTCACTTGGATTTTTCCAAATAAAATCATTTTCAACATAATTAAATCCAAAATAATTAGTTCCAAAGTGTAAATCAACCGATAATCCGTTTTTTACAATAAAATCGGATTTGTCTTTATTAATATAAACAATTTTCCCATATTTTTCGGCAATTTTAGTAAACTTATTATAATTTTCACGATTAGGAAATATTATATCAATATCTGTTCCAAGCTCTACTTGATTATTTTCTTTAATTATTCTAAATTCAAGATTATAATTGTTTTTAATCTCACCCAATAATTTAACAGTACGGTTTTTGTTTTCAATTATTTTTTTTGATTGAAATAATGCAATGTTAATAGTTGTTAGTGTATTATTTGCATACAAATCAAGTTCATTCATTCTATTTATAAACAAAAACAAAATTCGATTTTTTTTAGCATTTTCAAAATAATTATTAACATCAAATCTAATTATTTTATTTTTTATGATACTGTAGTCCTCGTCAATTAACAATTTGAATAAGATATATAAATCAAATTTAACTTTGAAATTTTTTATTTTAATATAATCTAAAATTATATTTTTTAAGAAATTAGCTGTTTCGTTAATTTTATCATAGGGATAAATATTAATAATGAATTTTTGATATGAAAATATTTTATTATATATTTTTTCTTGACTTTTAATAATTACTAATGGAAATTCCCTCTTTCTTTCAAATACAGTTTGTGCATTAGTTGCAAAAAATAAATGAATATCTGGATTTGGTAACAAACGCACAAAAAAAGAATTATATAATGTAATTTTAGTATTTGGATAATTTAACTCTATGAAAAAATCATGAAAAAATCTATCGCAAATAACAACATTTTTATTTGACTTAGGCAAAATAATAAATAAATAAATTCTCCACGAATCAATAAAATACACTAACGATCTAAAAAACAATTTGATTTCAAGAAATAAACTTATTTTTTTATTATTGATTATATATAATTCGTTTGCGTTCTTTGAGCTTATTATCCTCTTTTTTTCAGCCATTTGTTGCCAAAAAAACATCCCTCTTAGTACAATTATTTTGTATTTTAAATTATCCTTATTAAATACAGTTATTATTTCTTCTATTTGTGTGGATTTCCCAGAGCCACCAAGACCACTAAATGCTACTATCATTAATTCTCCTAAAAATAAAGATTTTTTGCCTTAAAGTAATGTAAACAATTCCATATATTAAAACCGAAATAGGAATAATTAAAAATAAATTTACTTTAATTGATATTAATAAACTAATTATAAGATACATAAACAGTGAAGAAATTAAGGCAATTAATAATGTAAATAATATTTTTGTATTTGTAATTTGTAAATTTATAAATCTTTTGACATTTAAAATATTAATTATTAACACAGTTAAAATAGTAATTATTGAAGTGTATGATGCTCCATACATTCCATATTTTGGAATCAAAATTAAGTTTAAAATTAAATTTACGACTGTTGCCCAAAAAGTTGCATATAAATAATATTTTTGTTTGTTAGCAACAATTAATAATTGCGTTAGGGGTATAGTTATGAAAGAAATTGTTGTGGTAATAATTAATATTTGAAAAATTTTTATTGACTCTTGATAATTTGCACCATAAATTAAATTAATTATCTTATCAGAAAGCAGAATACTACCAAATAATGTTGGAACTGATAAAGAAATTATTACTTCACATAGATAATTCCATGTTTTTTGCATCATTTCTTGTGACTTCTGATAATATTGACACATAACCGGATAAAAACTTCCAATAATTAATCTTGAAGAAATTAATAAAATTCCAATAATTTTATTTGAAGCATTATACCAACCAACTTGTGAATTTAAATTTAAATGACCCATTATTATTGTGTCAATTTGTGTATAAAATGTCCAAAACAATCCTGACAAAGCTAATGGAAATGAAGCAATTATTATATTTTTCCAAATAGTCATATTAATTGCAATTTTAAAATGTTGAATTTTTTTCGAAAAATAAATAAAAGAAAAAATTATTGATACAAGAGATGAAAGTGATAACGCAATCGATAAATTTAAAAGTGTTGGATAAAATTTTAAAGTAATAATTCCAGAAAAAACAATAATGATTGATTGAATAATTTTTATTAAAGTTTCTAACTCCATCTTTTGTTTAGCCCGCAAAAAAGATGTAAATATTTCAATAAAATTCGCAAGGACTAAGTACATTCCTATTAATTGTAAGATATGTTGAGTTCCATAACTGTTAGTTATAAAAAATGAACCAATAAATAAACAAATGAAAGAAATGGTATTTAAAATAATCTTTAATGAAATAAAATAATTAAATTTATTATCATTATCTGAGTTTGCAGAAAAATCACGTGTAATAATTTGAGATAATCCAAAATCAGCAATATAAATAAAAATCGTAACAAAAGAAACTGCGAAAGAAAATTTTCCATATTCTTCAACGCCCAATATCCTTGCAATATATATAAAAAGAACAATTTTTAATATTCCATTTATTACTTCTGAGATACCAAGCCAAAAGGTATTTTTAGCGACGGTTTGTCTTAAACTTACATTTTTAAAAAAAATATTATGTGGGTTTCTAATTAAATTCTTAAATATACTTATTATATTCATTTACCTTTAAATCCTAAAATAATAGTTAGTGTTTTTAGAATAATTGTGATGTCTAAAAAAAAGGAACGATTTTTGATGTAATATAGGTCGTATTGTAGTTTTTCTAAGGCATCTTGGATTGAAGCACCATAGCGGAATTGGGTTTGAGCCCAGCCAGTTAAACCTGGGCGAATAATATGGCGACGAGAATAAAAGGGAATTTTTGTATTCAAACTTTTTACGATGGTAGGCTGCTCTGGTCTTGGACCAATAAAACTCATCTCACCTCTTAATATATTAATTACTTGGGGTAATTCATCTATTCTTAATTTTCTTAATAATTTACCAAGAATGGTAATTCTTTGATCATTATCAGTTGTCCAAGAAACTTCCTTGTTTATCACCATAGTTCTAAATTTATATATTTTAAAGATCTTACCCCTAAACCCGACTCTTTTTTGAATGTAAAATATTCCACCTTTATCATTGGTAATTAACATTAAAATAGGCACTAGAATTATAAAAATTACTATGAATACACACCCCAGAGCAGAAAGAATAATATCAATTAATCTTTTAATATGCTCATATAATATTTTTTCTGATTCCTCAAGATTATACAAAAACCAGATTTGATTAAGCTGATTTACTGGAACCTTGCTAGTTAATTGTTCGTAAAATATGTTGCTGTCAATCACATCAATACCTCTTTCTATAACTAAGGATAATCTTTGCAATATCTCATCATGGTTATGAATTTTATCAAATTGAACAGCAATTAGATTGATATCCTCTTGGGTGATTAGATTAACAAATTGCTTTTGGTTATATGGTATGGTTTTATAATTAATTTCTTTTTCATTAGAGTAGTTAATAATTTTGACTAGTGTATAGCCCCAATTTTGGTTACCTTCAATCTCTTGGGCTAAAATTTTGCTAAAACTGTCATTGCCAATAATTATGACGTGATTTTTAAGATTAGATAAATTATTGATTTTAAGATAAAATAAGCGCCAAATAAATATTAGTATAAATGTAAATAGAGCATAAAAAATTAGAATTGTTTTGGGGGTTATCCTCAAACTCGGTAACAAATAAAAATATAAGATCGTAACAAGGGTGCTAATAAAAACCGCTTGGCTAAGATTAATAATTAAGCGATCTATTTTTAATAATAAATTTAGCTTATAAAGATTTGATAGATATAAAACCACAATCCAGAGTAAAAAAACTAAATAAAAAATATTTAAATGATTATTAAACCTATCGGTATCAATAACGCCGTATCTAACCCATAAGCTTAAAAATAACGCTAAAATCATGGCCGAAAAATCACCAAAAACTAAAATAAATTTTCTGACCATAGAAAACTGCTTCATAACTAATTCCATTGTATCAGTTTTTTGAGTATTTCAAAAGCTCTCAGAGAGCTTAGATGATTTACGATTGAAGATTTGAGTTATTACTTATTCAACGAGTTTAATATTTCTAACAATTTTATTAAAGATATAGAACAAACGGTTTTCCTCATTAACTCCAATGGGAGATTTGATTTGCGCCACTAACATAACTTTTTGATCAGGAATTTCAAAGAAATAAGTGGTATATTGTATTTTATCTGTATTAATAATATTGATATATTTATTAACGAGAATATTATTTAATATTAATGGCATTCGGCTTTTTTCAACCCCTTCAATCTTATTACGACTATAAGCACCTACTGGTTTCCCCTCCGAATCAACTGTCCAAATTTTTAAACTTATTTCGGTCGCCAAAGCTACTCTCTTATATTCGTCATATTGTTTATTAACTTCAGGATCACTCATATCAAGATCCCATTTTTTAAGATCAGCTTCTTTGGGATAGTCGGCCTCATCAGCTGTAATATTAATGGCACTCTCTTTATTTATGGCATCGGGTTTAAGTTGCCAATCGCTTTGATAATTATTAATAGTCCAATTTTTTGGATATTTGATACTTAAATTAGGATTAGTTATAACTCGTACCAACCATGAACTAATATCAACATCTGTAAAAAGTAAAGTGGCATCACGCTTATCAGCATTGGGGTCAGTTTTTTGCTCACCACTAGCAATTGATTTGTCTTCTTGGTCAGCTTGCTGATTATAGCTATAAGTTATAGCATAATTAAAAGCATAATAACCTGATAATAAAAGTATTAAAATAATAGTTACTAATCTTAATATTTTACTATAAGTAGATTGCGCTTCATGATATTCTGGCTCATGGGCAGTTTTGTTAACATAATTTTTTGAGTTTTTGTCACATTGTTTATTTTTTTTAAATATTGCAAATTTAGAAAAAATTGGATTTTGCCAAATTGATATTTTTTCTTGGTTATTAACACTATCGGGTAGGTCTTCTTCCACAAAAATATTTTTATTTACATCACTAGTAAATTGCTTGGGTTTGGGTAATTTTTTCTGATCTTTGATACCCCAGGAACTATCTATGGCATTAAGATAGATGACTTGTTTTTGCTGCTTTTGACCAAATAGCCAGCCAATTACAAAACCAAAAAACCAACTAAAAACAACAGCTAAAATAAGAATGGCAAGCCAAATTAGAATAAAAACTGTGTTAGTATTAGATCCAAACAAAGCCCCTCCCAGGTAATAGAAATTTGACTAATTAAATTTTTCTACTATTTTTATGATAAACTTTATCCACAGATAGATATATTATAACATAATATCAATAAAATAATACAGATAGTTTATCGTCTAATGGCCTTCTTCTTCCCCTTAGACATAAACATCAGTAAAATTAATAGTCCAACTCCTCCATATATAATATTACTTCCTGCGAGCAAACCGTTACCAGTAATTTTAAAACTGCTGTCGCTATAAGCAGAATTGTTAGAGTCAACTCCATAATACAAAATCAATTTGGCAGTGTAGTCGCCAAAAGAAATAAATTTTTTATCCCAAGTAGCTGTTAAAGTACGCTGGGATTTGGCTAAAACATTTCCTTGTTCTAATGTAATCTCATCCATTTTTTTGCCAGCGCTATTGTAAATTATTATAGTACCCTTAGGTTTATAGTGGATATTGCCAGTATTTTTAAAAGTGACATTAAACTTTACTGGACCAGTCTTGTATTCAGATTGTTCAGACTCAAATTTAATCAATTCACCAGTATCAATAACTTTAC
>AMFJ01033369.1_pt1 | contig 13580 bp, 19 predicted proteins | sample 427208 | NCBI WGS metagenome assembly AMFJ01 (sample SAMN02954298, study PRJNA114691) | groundwater metagenome | biome: aquatic; feature: subsurface aquifer; material: sediment; isolation source: subsurface aquifer sediment | place: USA: Rifle, CO | collected 2008-08
AGAATTAGTCCAGAGGCAAAGGTTGGCACAATCTATTACATTAGTTTTTCAGACGCTCCCGCTCAACCATTGGTCAATAACAACCCATATCCGCTCATCGGTTATTCAACGCTCGATTTTCAGAGTCTTGGGGACAGCGATGTTGGTCCAGGAATGGATTGGAAAGCATTGGATTTCAGCAAAAGCGAAACTGAACTCGCTCTCCTCTTCCGGAATCAAAACGCCACCGTCCAGAAACTTACTGTGAACGGCAAACAAGTACTCAAAGTTCACAGTGATTCCATAGAACCGCTGTCACAAAAACGTGTAACACCGCTTAATTACTTCATGCCGAATGTTGTTATCAATGGAACAACATATAATCTGCACATCAACGGTTCGCCTGAGCAAGAAGCTGATCTTGATAAACTATTGGGATCAATGGTCTTTTAAAGGTAGAAAAATCAGCACAACTATCGCTTAACAGAGCATGTATGCGGTTCCGCTTCGCTCCGCCCAAATTGAAAAACCCCGCCTCTTTTGATATATTAGATAAAGATGCGGGGTTTTTAATTTCGTTTACACGCGAACGTTAGCTGAAATATTCCTTAAAAGAAATTATTTTTGTTTTTTATAAGGAAACGATTTTATTAAATACATCCCCCGCAATAAATTACTATGAATTTTAATTTTTATTACATAAAATTAATTACATTTATAATTATCGCGCCACTCTTAATTGCGGCGCTAATCTTGACTTTTATTAAATCGCCATCTCCGCCAGCTACCGATGAAAATAATAGCTGCCACCAAACAAATCTTCCTTATCAAGATCCGACTTTAACAATTGACCAAAGAGTTACCGACTTAATGAATAGAATGACCGTCGCGGAAAAAATAGGCCAGATGGTTTTGGTTGAAAAAAATAGCATCCACGATATTAATGATATTACTCAATATAATCTTGGAGCGCTATTGAGCGGCGGCGGAGCCGGACCAAAACAAGATATTCCCTTGGCTTGGCTTCAAATGACAAATGAGTTTCAGTCCGCTGCAAAAAACACCTGTTTAGGTATCCCTCTTTTATATGGTATTGACGCCATCCATGGCCATGGCAATGTTTTTGGAGCCACAATTTTTCCTCATTTTATCGGTTTGGGCGCCACCAAAGATCCGGATTTAGTTAAACGAGTGGCCGTGGCCACTGCCGAAGAAATGGCTGCCACTGGAATTTATTGGAATTTTGCTCCCAATCTTGATGTGGCGAAAGATATCCGCTGGGGTAAAACATACGAAACTTTCGGATCAGATACGGCCAATGTAGCGCAACTTGGACTGGCTTATTTAGAGGGAACACAAGATTCACCCAATGGCTATTATAATGTCTTGGCTAACCCCAAGCACTTTCTTGGCGGCGGAAATATGGAATATGGCACCTCCCGCAATAAAAAATTCAAAGTGGAAGAGGGAAACATAACCATTGATGAAGAAACTTTGCGCCTGGTTCACATGGTTCCTTTTCAAAAAGCCATCGCTGGCGGCGCGCGAGTCGTCATGGTTGGCACCGCCAGTTGGCAAGGTAAGATAAATTCCGATAATTATCATCTTTTAACGGAGCTACTAAAAAATGAGCTTGGATTTTCCGGTTTTATTGTTTCCGATTGGTACGGAGTTTATCAAATTGAAACAAGTAAATATAATTCTTTGGTGCGAGCGGTAAATGCCGGTATTGATATGGTGATGACGCCATTTGAATACAAAGACTTTATCTCCAACCTGCAAGAAGCTCTAGCTAATGGCGACATCGCCGAAAAACGGTTGGACGACGCCGTCAGAAGAATTTTAACAGTAAAATTTGAAACTGGTTTATTTGACCGCCCTGAAGCCAAGCCGGAAGGTTTGTCTGTTATTGGCAGTTCCGCCCACCGAGAGCTAGCCAGAGAAGCGGTTCGCAAATCTCAAGTATTATTAAAAAATAATAATACTGTCTTACCACTGCCCGTTTCACTCCCAAAAATTATAGTTGCCGGATCAGCGGCAGACAATTTAGGTCGCCAGGCAGGCGGCTGGACAACCGAATGGCAGGGTATAGACGGCAATTATGGTATTTCAGGAACCACCATACTTGAAGCCATAAAAAATACAGTTTCCAAGGACACAGAAGTTGTATATAATAAAAAAGGAGATTTTTCTGAAAAAAATAATCTTGCCGATGTTGGAATTATTGTTGTTGGCGAAAAACCTTATGCCGAGGGCTGGGGAGATAATGCTAATCCAAGCTTAAGTCCTGAAGACCTTTCAGCGATAAATAAAGTTAAAGCAAAAAGCAAAAAAATAATTGTCATAATAGTGTCTGGCCGCCCATTGGACATTAAAGAATATGCCAATAATTGGGATGTAATTATAGCGGCTTGGCTACCAGGAAGCGAGGGGCAAGGAGTGGCGGATGTCTTATTTGGCGATTTTGCTTTTACAGGGACTTTGCCAGTAGATTGGGAACTATAAAAGCCGTACTAATATAAATGGAAAAATAAAACCGATTTTTTAATAGTAAACTAATTTATTCGGCCTATTCGGCCTATTCGTTCATAAACTATCCCATAACCGTGAAATTTGCTATTTTTTTGCAGTTTTTCACGATTATCTTGACAAAAGAGTGAAAAAGGTGTAGAATAAGGATTATATGCCCAAAATATTGCATATTTTTAACATAATCTCTGGTTTACGAGAACGCTATTATGCCGCGGCTGTTGGTAAGCAGGCGCTTTTAAAATTGTTAAGCGAAGCAGAGGTGGCTGAACAGGTTTATAACTCTAACGCTATTGAAAACAGCACTCTCACGCTTGAGGAAACAGAAAAAATACTTTTACAAATAGACTTGGATAGATACATCACTGAACGAGAAATTTTTGAAGCAAAAAATCTGGCGCGGGTTGTGTCCTACATTGACAAAAGAGCCAAAGAGCAGGAACTAACACTTGAGGTTATTTTATCTCTTCATAAAATGTTGATTTCAAATATTCGCGACGACATTGCTGGAAGGTTTAGAAAAGACAATGAATTTGTGCGCGTCAGCAGTCATATAGCCCCCAACCCTAAAGAGGTGGTAGATCGAATGGAAAAAATGCTATCCGAGTACAATGCCGCGAGTCATGAAAATATAATTATACGGATTGCGAAGTTGCATCTCACTTTTGAATATACGCACCCATTCTGTGACGGCAATGGCCGCATTGGGCGCGTTATTAATAATTATTTATTAATACGAGAGGGGTTCGTTCCAATAAACATAAAATTTATTGATAGAAGCAAATATTACGAAGCGTTTAAAGAATTTGATACAAAAGGTACGACTACTATTATGGAAGAAATCGTTGGCAAGGCGCTTACCAACAGCTACTATAAGAGACTTGCGTATCTAGAAGGCGCGCGTATTATGACGCTCGCGGAATACGCAAAAATAAATAAAATTTCGCACTCTAATTTGATTAATAAAGCAAGCCGCCAAACGATAGAAGCGTTTCTTGAAAAAGGTGTGTGGAAGATAGGCGTTGATCAAAATAAATAACAAAACCCCGCCTCTTTTGATACAGTAGATAAGGATGCGGGGTTTTCAACTTCGCATACACGCGAACGTTAGCTGAAATAACAAAATTTTATTCGTAAAATAATCATTATGTCAGAAAAATTAATACCAATTCCGCGCGTTGAGAGTCGAACCCCTAATAGAAATACGATTGAATGGGAAATCCCGGATAAAGTGCTCGCCACTCTTATGTTGGTTAGCAGGGTCGGCTATATGTTTTTAGCTAAAGTAAAACAGAAAAAGAAACATTGGTGGAATAAATCGTGGCAAACTTTTACCACTAACGCCGCCGACCCAGCAACTGCTGTTTTGACGGGGCTAGACTTCCTTGAAAAACACGGCTACACAATAGACCACAATTCAATTGAATTTGGAGAAAGATTTGGTAATCCAGAATATTTAAAACAAATGGGGATGTAAAATTTTTGTTACATCCGATAACACGGCGTATGTGATTCGGGCTTTTCCCGAAAGCCCTCACCCAAATTGAAAAACCTTGTCGCTTTTGATAAACTATATATCTATGGGATTTGAATCGCAATCATTATTTCAAAAACCGACAAAACAGGAATCATTTAAGACACCACAAGAAACTGGTATAAACAAACGCGCCAGAGCGGATTTGGTTGCAATTTACGATAAGCATGCCGATCCGAATGAAAGAATCGCAGAAATAATCAAAAATGTTGAGAGGTTTCATTCTTATATTGATAAAGAAATTTTTTCAGTTGAGAAAATTGAAGATATAAGAAAAGCCCTAATGGCTTGTACAGGGATTCAAGATAAAGAACAATTTATAGATGAGATAATGAAAATTTTAAAACCAGCCATTGATATTCGAGAGGTGTACGCTGATAAGTTCGAAGAGGCCCAAGCAAAAGTCATGAATGAAGAAGGCGGATTTACCGAACTAAACAGGCTGGTGTCTTATGGCAAGTCTGGTCCGACTATTCACATTCACCATGTTCCCGGAGAAACAGTACAAAATAAACGCTCGTTGTATTTAGATGCAATGAGAAAACTTGCCGTTATTGTTAGTGAAGATCCAGGGGTGCAACAAATAGTAGCAACCTCTTGGATAGTTGCAAAAAATCCAAGTATATTTACGATGTCTGGTTTTAATGTTGAAGACGTGAGTCATGAAGTTCGACAGGCGCATTTTGCCGGCGAAAAAAGAGAAATAAAAACTGCTACCATGAATCGGGAAGAATTTTTAAAAAGATTTTTGAAGGAAAAAATTTAAAAATTGCCCCAGTTGCATAAATATGGAAAATAACAAATTTAAATTTTTACCACAATTTGTAGCTGGGATAGCAGGAGGCAGCTCATTTTGTCTAATTTTTTTAGTTATATCATTATTAACCGGTCTTTTAACACTGCTTGATTATTCCAATGGTGACAAAATTATGTCTATCTTTGGATTAATCATTTCTATAGTTGGTTCATATTTAGCAACCACTAAAATAAAAATCTTAGGTAATTATCCAGTAAAAACGAGTTTACTGTTAATTATAGCCACATTCATTATTGGGATATTTGGCTTACCAATTGCTCCTAATTTATCTGATACCCAAGGAATTACAATTATGTTATTAACAATACTGTCATTCCCAATATCTGCTATATCATCAATGTTCATAATTTTTATCCAGAAAAAAATTAGCTAAAAACTTATCTGCATACGAACTCAAAAAGATTGAACGAATTGGGCTTGGCAGAAGCATGAGATACAAAAAACTTTGATTCATAAATTATTAAATTTTAATTCCTATGAAAAAATACAATCATTTATTGTTGGCGGTATTAATGGTATCCATATCCATATTTGCAACCGGATGCGGAGGGTCTGAAGAAAAGGAAAGAACGATTCGCGAAGCCGAGGAAGAGGCCGAGGCAAAACGCAAAGCCGGTGTTGAAGATTCAAAAAAACCGTCCGATGACATTTTTCTATTTTATGAAGATACGACTCTTTCCGAGCCGCGCGAGATTTTTAGGGTGGATAGTTTATATACGGTTTTTGGCGGGGGCACGCCCACAGCGTTTACCCTAGACAAAACTTATCGGGTCACCGAACTTGGGACTTATCATTGGAATGACGGAAACGGATCTCCGGCCCAAACACTCCAGATTGTTTCCGCTGACGGTAAAACCTATGGGCCTTGGCAGACCACGATTCGCGATCGCTATTATTGGATCGCGACAATTGATATTGAATTGCCCCCTGGGTCGTACACGGTAATTGATTCCGAACCAGCGACTTGGGCTCAAAATGAAGAAACTAAAGGCATGGGCATTGCTTGGATGTTTGGCGCGGAAGTTATAAATGGAAATGAATAGCCATACAAAACTTCATGGATAGCTTGTGAGAGCATTTATTAACACTTGACAGTATTAACGCCATGTGTTATTATAGAAGCATACTATGATAAAAAGTTTTAAATCTAAGGAAACAGAAAGAATTTTTAATCGAGAATACTCAAAAAAACTCCCAATTTCTATTCAAAGGACAGCTCTGCGTAAATTATGGATGATTGATGCGGCTGAGATCATTAACGATCTGCGAATACCCCCAGCTAACCACCTAGAACAATTAAAAGGGAATAAGCGGGGTCAGCACAGTATTAGAATAAATGAGCAGTGGAGGGTCTGCTTCAAGTGGCACCAAGGCGATGCGTATGAAGTAGAAATAACCAATTATCATAATTAAACATAATAACAAACCTATAATATGCCTAAAAAAATACATCCAATTCATCCAGGCGAAGTATTAATGGAAGAATTTTTAGCGCCTTTTAAAATAAGCCAATATCGTTTAGCCAAAGATATTAATGTTGCGCCACGAAGGATTAATGAAATTATACATGGTTCTCGCGCTATTAGCGCTGATACTGCTTTGCGCTTAGGCAAATACTTTAATACATCGCCACAATTCTGGCTTAATTTGCAATCCCATTATGAGTTAGCCGTAGAGGGCGATGAGCTAATTATAGATTTAAAAAATAATGTTAAAACTTTTGAGTTTGCCGTTTAAAGACAGCTGTATGGAATTTTTAGATATCGTAGACAAAAATGACAATGTCATCGGTCGGGCGTCAAAAGATGATATTTACAAAAATTCTTTTTGCCACAGAATTGTACATGTTTTAATTTTTGACGATAATGGTAAAATGGTTTTGCAAAAAAGAAGCAGTGAAGTATCTTTTTGCCCAGACCACTGGTCAACTTCCGCAGGCGGACATGTGCAAGCTGGTGAAACCTGCGAAGTAGCTGGTTTACGAGAATACGAAGAGGAGTTGGGAACAAAAAGCGATTTAGAATTAGTTGGAAAAGATTATTATGAAGCAGGCGGTACGCCAAATAAATTTTTATACATCTTCAAAACGCGATTTAACGGGCCTTTTAAACCTGACGCCAGAGTCGTTTCAGAGATCGGAGTTTTTGATATTGAAGAAATAAAGAAAATGATTGCAAGCGGAGAAAAATTTCATCCTGAATTTTTGTTTATTCTTAATAAATATTATTTGTAATACACGACAAATCCATGCTTTCCCAAAATGGACAAAACGGTTGTTTTGATGTTTAATGGATGAGATTAATGGGTTTATTGCAATAACAATTTATAAATATTTCCAGTCGTAAAATATACGTAATAAAAAAATATGAGCTATAAATCAATGGATGAATTTCCTTCCCCAAGACTATCTGGTGAAGAAGTTATAAAAAGAATCAAGGATTATGTCGCCCGCGGTTTAACTGATAAAGAAGCTTCCGACTTAGTTCAAATAGAGCAAGTCGAGGCGTTGGACTCTGTCCATGTCCCTTTATCTGGTGCAGAAAAAGCAAGAAAAGAAGTCTATCTAAAAAAACTTAACACAGAAAAATAAAAAAATATTTTATGTTAAAAATTATTACAGCCGTTGCTATTGTGGTGCTAATTATTGGTGCGAGTATGTATTTTTGGCAAAAGCCAGAAAAAGAATCATTTCAAGAGGAAACAGAAGATTCGGTTGAGGCATGGAAGTATACAAATAAAGAATTTGGTTTCAGTTTTGATTTGCCTTCACAAGATTGGGAAATAAAAGAAGAAAGAGTTGGAGGAGATCTTGGAAATCAGTTAAGGGTTAATATTAGTGAGCCTAGTTTTGTTGATGAAACTTTTGGCGAAAAAACAGATGTGGTTTCAATTTCAGTTATTGATCAGGATTTTAACGATGCTTACTCAAACATGAATGAAAATTTAAGTAAAGAAACTGAGAAAAATATTACGGTTGCGGGAATAACCGCAATTCAGAGAGCAGGAAAAAATGAATTTGGAGGAACGCTCATTGTTACGATTGTGCCATTTGGAGATAAAACAATAATATTTTTTCTGGGGACAGACAAAGAACCATATGCTTCGCAGTTCGATGAATTGCTAGATTCTTTTGAAATAGTTGATCAGACTAATCAAAAAACTCAGTAAAGTAAAATAATAAATTGACATTATAAATTTATAAACGGGTGGTACTGATTTTATGGCAAAATTTGGCGACAGGAGAATAACTGGAAATCCGGAAACGGGTTCGCCAGAAGCCGAAGGCACTAGGCATAAAGATTATGATCTTATTTTTAGAAAATTTTTGATTAGCAGATATGCAACTGGAGAAAAATTGGGATCGCAAAATCTTTATCTTGCTGGAAAAAATTTATACGCGTCATTGTACCACCCTGAAAATATTGACAGTCTTATTGATTTGTCAGAAAAGTTTCCTGATCGAATCGATATAATGAAGTCGCCGCTTTCTTCTAAACCAGAAACTATACCAACCGAAGATGAATTTGTTAAAGAATTTAGAAAAATCTTAACAAGAGGAATTGATTATGATAAGTGCATTTCAGAAGCGGCCCGTGAGCAGCTTTCTCGTGTTGCACAACTTAGTGAACAAACTGTTATTTGGACAGAAGGCGACAGCGCCGGAGTTCCTGAAAAGGGCTTGCCAGGATCAAGAGAGCAGTTGTACAAAATTGCCGGCACTAGGATTTATGATATAAGAAAAGATATTGCAAAAGACAGAAATGCTAAAAGATCCGATGTTATTTTGATTGTTGCAGAGGAGGGTAAAATGAGGTTTATTACCGATGTTGTAAAATCTTTTCATGAAAAACAAATAAGCACTATTATTATAATTGAGGATAGATTACAGAATATTATACAAGCAATAGAAATGATAAAAAAACAATTCGGCGAATCTGTCGATGTTTTTCCTGTTTGGGTTCGTCAAAGTGAATTTAAAGACAAAACAGAAGACGGAAAAAGTTTAGAGGAATGTTTGTTTGATTATAATGCGATAGATTCAATTAGCGAATTAATGATGGTTCTTGATAAAAATAATCTTTTTTCTTCTGAACATAAGGTTGGTTCTATATTTGATTTAGACGGGGTATTATTGGACGATGAAAAAAGAAGAGAACTGCAAATAAGCGCGCTAGTTGCGGAATTTCAAAAAAATGGATGGATTTAATTAAAAATATTTATGCCAAAAATTACGCTTATAATAATCACAGGCCTTCCTGGAACCGGGAAAACAACGCTTGGCAAAAAATTGGCACAAGATCTTAATTTGCCGTTTATAAATAAAGACGGAATTAAAGAAATCCTTTTTGATAATTTTGGCTGGAAAGATCGCAAATGGTCTGTAAAAATCGGCGGAACAAGTTATGATGTGCTTTATTATATTGTTGAGTCAATGTTAAAAGCAGGGAAATCATTGGTTATAGAATCAAATTTTGAGCCAAAATTTGCAAATAGAAAATTGCTCGATTTGAAGAAAAAATATAATTTTACGACTTTTCAAATCAGATGCATAACAGACGGCAAAATTCTGTTTAATAGATTTAAGAAACGCGCAAAATCAAAAGATCGCCATCCAGGGCATGTTGACAGTAAGAGGTTTGATGAATATAAGCATGTTTTGTCTAAAGGGCAAATTAAACCGCTTAAAGTCGGCGGCAAAATGATTGATCTTAATACAAGCGATTTTAGCAAGGTGGATTACAAAAAATTGTTAAGAACGGTTAAATTAGCAACAAAAATAAATAAACTATGACAATTTGGGATAATATTTATCAGGGTTATCAAAAAGACGGGGATGCTTGGGCAACTCTTGCGGAGGGCATTCATCCGTTATTTAAACAGTTTTTGAGCCAATCAAATTTTGAACTTAAACATGTCTTAGATGTTGGGTGTGGAACTGGAAAGTATTTGAAGTTATTGCAATCCGCAGGTTTCGAAACGGACGGCATTGATTCAAGCGAAACCGCAGTTGAAATGACAAAAAAGGCATTAAATGACGATTCTGTAATTTTTTGCATTAATATGTTTGAATTTGAAATACCCAAAAATAGGTATGACCTGATCATTTCTGTTTCAACAATCCACCATGGTACAAAAGAACAAGTTCAAAATTTAATAAGCAAAATTTACGAGGCAATAGTTGAGAATGGAAGAATTTTTATTACAATACCTGATTTTGAAATTGCAATGAAATGGGATAATTTTAAAGATCATGAAGTAATTTCAGAAGGAACTTTTGTTCCATTATCAGGTCCAGAAAAAGGATTGACTCACAGTTTTTTTACAAAAGAAGAAATACAAAAAGTATTTTCCATGTTTAGGGATGTAAAATTAGAGTTAGATGAAATTGGGCGCTGGGTTATTCAGGCCTCTAAATAAATGAAAATTTTTCGCTTTCATGCTACATAGCATGAAAGCATTATTTTACGCCACCATGTCGGTCGCGACCGACATGGCCACATAAACACAAATTATGCCAAACAACTACAACAAACTAACGCCAGAAGAAGAAGCTGTTATGGTGAACAAAGAAACCGAAGCGCCTTTTTCCGGCAAGTATGACAAGTTTTTTGAAAAGGGAATGTACGCTTGCAAAAGATGCGGAGCTGAACTTTTCAGATCAGAAAATAAATTTGACGCTGGGTGCGGTTGGCCGAGCTTTGACGATGAAATAAAAGGAGCGATTAAAAGAGCTCCGGACAAGGACGGAATTAGAACAGAGATTATATGCAATAATTGCGGAGCGCATTTGGGCCATGTATTTGAAGGTGAAAAAATGACAGACAAAAATTTACGGCTCTGCGTTAATTCTATTGCTTTGAATTTCAATAAGCGTTAAAATTGTTGAATATTATATGGAATCAACCTTTTCAAAATTTTTAGTGATCGCTCTTCTTGCTGTTGGCGAGTCATTATCAATTTATGCTGAAATGGTCGGAGCAAAAAACAATCATGTTGCTGAACAGCCTTTTTTGCAGATATTTTTAAAAATGTTTTTGTTAATTACGCTTGCCGGCGGATTTTTAATCGCCGGATATATGTTGGGGTTTAAGGCCTTCAAAAATATTTGGATTGTGAGTGTTGCGTCAATCACCTCAATTCTGATAGTTGAGCCGCTTCTTGCTTGGGCAATATTTCAGCAAATACCAACAACAGGCGCTGCAATTGGCTTCGTGATGGGTGTTGTTGGATTATTTTTGTCTATATTTTTCTAGTTTTTATGCCTAACATATTTCTCGTTCTCGGTTACGGCATACCAAAAAACATTCTAAAAGATGACAATTATAATTTTTATTTGAAAACCGTTTTCAATAAAATCTTCAGCGTTGTTATAAAAGACAAAAACGCAAAGCCGATGATATTTTTTTGCGGAGGCAAAACAGACATGTATAAACCGTACAAAAGAAACGAGGCGGATGAGATGATAAGATTTTTCAATACATCAATAAAGCAGAAGCCGTTTTTGATACAGATAACAAAAAATTGGCGTTTTGTTTCTGAAAAAGAATCACTATCCACTTTGGAAAATTTGCTATATAGCAAAAAAATCATAGCGCAGCGCAAGATTAAAAAAGCCAATTTGTTCATATTCTGCGAACAAACGCGCGAGAATCGCATTAAGATTCTTGCAAAGAAAATTTTTCACAAGCAATTCCGCATTCAAGTTACGCCTGTTGATTTTGACACATCAGCTAACCGATATTTGTCACCGGAGTTCATCGGAAAAAAAGAGCGTTCAGAATTGAAACATTCATTTTGGGCTTTGCAAAGCCAAGAAAATCTAAAAAAACATCATGAATTTTTTGTTGAAAAAATTGATTATTTGCGTAAAGCCGGCCCAAGGGCGCATGTTGATGCAGTTAAAAAATTGTGGGAAAAAAATTTTAAAGAATCCTATAAATAATTAAATCTTATGTTCACATATCTTTTGTTTTTTATCGGTTTTTTTCTTCTGATTAAAGGCGCTGATTTGCTTGTTGAAGGATCCGCATCAATTGCAAAAAAATTTAATATTTCCAGAATAGTAATAGGTCTTACAATAGTCGCGTTCGGAACTTCCGCGCCTGAATTTGTCGTTAATATCTTTGCAAGCATTAATGGCAATACGGAAATAGCGATTGGGAACATTTTGGGGAGCAATATTGTTAATATAATGCTTATTTTGGGCTTGTCCGCGATAATTTATCCGATCGCGGCAAAGAAGAATACGACATGGAAAGAAATTCCGCTTAGCTTGTTGGCCGCATTGCTTGTCGGCATTATGGCAAACGACATGCGATTCGACGGCGCTTCGTTTTCAGGCCTCACAAGAATAGACGGCATGGTGCTTTTGGCATTTTTTATAATATTTATATATTACTCTTTTGGAATAGCGAAAATCACTGGTGAGGTGACAAACGAGGTTGAAATCAAAGACCGCAAACAATCAATTTCCGTTTTTTGTATTATTCTCGGCTTGTTGAGCTTGGTTGTCGGGGGCAAATGGATTGTAGACGGAGCTGTAAGTATCGCGCATTCGTTGAATATCAGCGAATCGCTTATAGGTTTGACCATTGTCGCGATCGGAACATCTTTGCCCGAGCTTGCGACTTCGGTAATTGCCGCGTACAAAAAACAGACGGATATCGCGATAGGCAATATCGTAGGATCAAACATATTTAATGTTTTTTTGATTCTTGGCGCAAGTTCGGTCATACGGCCGCTTCCATTCAGCCCAAGTTCTGATATTGATATTTTAATGACTGTCTTTGCAAGCGCGATTCTGTTTTTCGCTATGTTCATTGGCAGAAGGCATGTGCTTGAAAGGTGGCAGGGAGCTTTGATGATTCTATTTTACATTGGTTATGTCGCGTTTTTGATTAGCACTAAATGATAAGGCGCATGTTTTTGGTGTTCTTGTGGTATAATTGATTTGGAATAAAATAACAAAAGAATTGTATAAAAATATGGCATTGCAAAGGAGGAATTTATTCGTACTCGCATTTGTTGGCGCGCTTGTACTGATGTTTGCCGGATCGGCAAACGCGCAAACAATGATGTTTGGCAATCGCATTTCTGAAATAGATTGGAACGAAGTTATTGAGCATACTAAACAAGAAGAGCTTCAAGGCAAAGCGCTTTGGTCAAAGCTCCAGGCAAAGCAAACAGAGTGCGACTCGCTTTTAGACGAAGAGTTCGGCATGCTAGGCGAGTATTTTATGGGCCAAATGACAGGAAGCGCGCACGCGGCAATGAACGCAATGCTTTTGCAAATGCACGGCGAGCGCGGAGAAGAGCTTATGCATATCGCGCTTGGAAAGCGTTTAAGCGGCTGTGATGTTTCAGCGTCTGTTTTTGGCTTGCAAATGCCAATGATGATGTCAGGGTTTGGGCCATGGACTGGCGGATCAAATGATTTTAATTTATTGCCAATTAATAATTATTCAATGTCTATGATGAACTATGGTTTAGCCGGATTTATCGGCTGGTTATTTATGTTTTTGTGGTGGGTTCTGATTGTTGCGGGTATTATAGCTCTTGCAAAATGGGTAATGGGCAAGTGTCCGCAGTGTTCGCGCAAGAACGCTCCAATAGAAATTTTAAAAGAGCGTTATGCAAAAGGTGAAATAGATGAAAAAGAATTCGCGCGCAAGAAAAAAGCGCTTGAAATGAAATAAATTTGAACAAAAAACACCCCGCCTT
>AMFJ01016757.1_pt1 | contig 13571 bp, 7 predicted proteins | sample 427208 | NCBI WGS metagenome assembly AMFJ01 (sample SAMN02954298, study PRJNA114691) | groundwater metagenome | biome: aquatic; feature: subsurface aquifer; material: sediment; isolation source: subsurface aquifer sediment | place: USA: Rifle, CO | collected 2008-08
CGCGAGTGGGAGCTTTGATAGTTTTGGTAACCGCGTTAACATTTTTTTGTGAATGAGAGGAAAAAAGGAAGAGGGGGGGGATTTTGTTAGATTTTTTCCAGATAAAACGAGTGGGTTTGTAGATGGCGCGGACAAGATTAATAATCCATTGGTCGAGAGGTCGATCTTCAATAGGGAAAAAAGCGAGAGCAATACCAAGGAAGATAGAAAGAAGGGCGAGGGGCCATTTAAAAAGAAAAACAAGGTTGCTCGCATAGAATAAATATGCCAAGAGGATGCCCCCCATAAGCTCGAGAAATTGTTTGAGGGTCATGTCACCAACGAGGCGAAATTGGTATTGAGTGACGTTTTGGGGGACGGGGTGCTGTTGCATGTCTCCAGTATACGGTATGTAGTATAGAGTATGCAGTATGGGGGCAAGTTATTTGACGAGGTATTGGTGGGTGGAGGGGTCGAGACCGTTATTTTTGACCCAGAGCTGGATTTGGGAGATGGCGGCGTCGGGAGCGAGGGCGCCAGTTTTGAGGGTGATTTCGAGGGTTAAAGGGGCGGAGTAAATGACGCGATACTCGGGGGTGGTGTAGGGAGTTTTGTTGGCAAGTGGATATTTATCTTTGAGCTCGGCGTGGATTTGATCAAGGATAATTTGATCGGTTTGGGTAGGCTTGGTGGTAAAGGAAAACTGGTGAAGAATGGCTGACCCAGATTTGATCGAGAGTTGATAAAGAGTATTGGGGAGAAGGGGGGTGGCAGGGGTAAAGCTCAACTCGCGAGCAAGAATGGTGGTGGGGTGATAGGGAATATCAGGCACGGAAGAAATGGCAATGGGAGTAGCGGATAAATCGTCGGCAAAGTGAAGGGTGATGGTGGGCAGAAGGGCAACCCCAACGGAGTTATCGGCGGGGGAGGTGGAGGAGATCGTGGGCAAAGGAGTTGGGCGGCGAATAGCCAAGTACAAACCAATAATCATAAGGGTTAGGATGGGGAGGAGATAGCGCGGGCGAAGATATTTTGACATAAGTAACTCCTATTTTAGTTGGGGACAAGACAACCCGCAACTTGGCTGATGGGGATACGACTGTCGGCGCTGACACAACCACTACAGACCTGGTTGGCGTCGATGGCACAGAGGACATCGCCACAATTTTCCTCCCCCACAATAAAGATGTGGCCGGGAGCCCCATCACTACAGGTGCCACTACTGGCGATCATACAAGGATTGCCGGATTTGGCTCCAGAAGTGCCGGCGACGTATTTCCAGCCGGCGGGTGAGCTACCAATATAACCACAAGCGTTGTTGCCGGCAAGAGAGCCACCACCACAAGCGATGGAGGCTTGGACAAACCCAACGCATTGGAGGTAGGTAAAACTGGTGGCGGACTGTTCGATAATTTCGGCGACATCGGGAGCGATGGTTTTGGCAATCAGACAGCCGATACCGGTTGTGGTAAAGTCGGAGTCAGTAACTTCTTGGCCATAACACTCGGATAAATATTTGACGAGACAGGAGGCACAGGTGGCAGTGGGAGAACCACCTGATGCACTACTTGAATTACAGACAATGGAAGTGAAGATTTGAGTGGCTTTGGAATCGAGACCGGGGATGGTTTGGATGGAGAGGTGGTAGAGGAGGGCGGTGCCAACGAGAAAGCCACCGGAGATAACAAAAGCCAAGAGAGCGAGGGAGACTAGAGAACCAATAATGATGGCCAGCATGGCACCAAGAGGGAGGGCAGCAAAAGCGGCGCCGATGCCAGCTAGGACAGCGCCGATTTTGAGAACTTGCTTTCTAAAATCAACATTGCGGATAAACTCGCGGACGAATTGGAAGCCGGCCTTGAGGATGTCTACAACAAATAAGGCGGCGGCGACAATACCCAAGATAGAACCAATACCAGACGCGAGCCCAACAAGAGCACCAATAAGTTTAGTGGTAGCGCCGACACCAAGTTTAAGAAGAGCTTGACCCCCCAATTTGACTAGAAGCTTGTTGCCAAGTTCAGCAGCTTTGCCGAGGGCGGTCTGGCCAAATTTTTTGGCGGTGGCATAGCCGGCTTTTTGGGCGAGCCAGTTGAGACTGCGACCCACAGTTTCGCGAGTCCAGCTGTAGAACATGCCACCAATAGTGTAGTCCCCCTTGGCGTAGTTGCGAAAAATGGTTTGGGAGAATTTGCCGAGGATACTTTTGGTACCACGAAGGTTAATTAGCTGGCGTTTGACCCATCCCTCTTTAAAATTGTGCCAAGTGTCAAAAGCCCAGCCGGTAAGATTGAGAAGCGGGATTTTATGTTCTTTGCCCCCGATTTTAATTTTGAGAATAGTTTTTTCGGCGAGCTTGTCGTACCAAGCAAAAACTTTACGGGAGGCTTTGTTCCAGGGGAGATTTTCTTCGAACTCGAACCACTTGTCATAGAATCTGGCCTCTTTTTCGCGAACTTTGTCGCTCCAAGCCGATAATTTGCGACCGATTTGTGAAGTGTTGATTAGACGCCGATCAGCATTGGTAGTAAGGGAGACAAGGAAATCTTGGTCGAGTAAGTGATTGGCATGGCGGAGATGGTCAAGGTGAGGGGTGGGGCTCGAGGATTCGAAACTAACGATGTCGGAGAGAGAAGTGGCGGGGGGGACGTCAGTACGGGCTTGATTGTAGGTTTGAATAAATTGGGCGACGGATTGTTGGTGAACTGTCGGATCGGTTGGAGTAGTTAAATCAATTCCGAGGGCGAGGAGTTGGCGTTCGAGTGGGTTGAGACGGAGTTCGAGAAGGTTGGCACGAGTCTCTGCGAAGCGATGTTCGAGGGCGAGAGCTATGGGAGTGTTCTCCAGCTCGGTAATCAACTGTTGGGTGGTAGCATCGGAGAGATTAAGCGATTTGGCCGCATTGCTGATGAGGGTGGTAGCAGAAATCGGGGTGGTAGAGTAGCTATCTTTGACTAATTGACGGAGGATAGTTTGGGCCAGCTTTTGTTTGTCGGTATCGTCCATACTGATGGTGAGGCGGGATGAGATGGCAGAAGCTAACTGTGATTTGGAGGGCAGGAGAAGATCCATGGCTAGAGCGGCATTGTTTTTGCGGTCAGCGAGTTCGAGAAGAGAAACCTGGTTGGCGGAAACAACGTCGGTGACGAGGGCATGGAGACGGAGTGATATTTTCGGGTCTCCAAAAGAGATAGAGAGGGTAGAGAGATCGGGGCGAGTGGAATGAAGGAGCTCATCGAATTTTTGAGCAACCCTAGCAGCTTGAAGAGTGGGGTCGTTTGGGGCGGTGGCTGCGGCAGTACGCAGCTCGGACAAATTGTCGAGGATAAAATCCTCAACCTCTCTGCGTATTAGGCGAGGGTCGATTTTTACGAGATCGTCGGGGACGAGTTGGGCGAGAATCCCTTGACTGCGACTATGTTGAAGGTAGGAGCGGAAGTGAAGAAGCGCGTCATTATAGTTTTTGATCGCTTTAAGGGGGTCAAATTTGTCGGTAGCGGGAATATGGTTGAGTAATTTGTCGGTGCGATACTTTTCGACCAGTTCGATACGACTAGCGGTGACGAGTTTATTACTGTCTTTAATACGAAGCTTGAAGGCGTTACTGACACGATTGAGGCGTTTTTTAAGAGGAATATTATTATTGCGGAGGAAAGCGAGGTCAGCCTCATAAAGAAAATTGTGAGCCTCACCCCAGTCGGCAATGATGTCTAGGGCGTCGGTGACGGGGAGAGATTGGAGTCCGTCACCTGCGGGCAGGGGGATGGTGGCACTGGCGGCAGGAACTCTGATTTTATCTAGTTCTCCGATGAGGTAGTCGATGGTATTTTGGTTAACCCCGTAGAGCTTGAGGAAGGTAAATTGGTTGATGCGGGTTTGCGTGATGGCCATAGGGTTATTCTACCTTGGAAATGATTTTAAAAAGACGGTCGACAAGATAAAAGGGAATGGAGAGGATTTGGTAGTCTCTGCCATTGTGGTGGTGAGATTCTAGGCTAAAACGGTCCCAAGAAATGCGAATAAGCGTGACTGATGAGTCGATATTTGCTAGACTAAAAAGAGACTTAAATTGATGAGAATTGCCGGACTTAACTTCAATAGCAAAAACCCTTCCTCCTAACTGAAAACAAAAATCCACCTCGGCACTGCCTTCGTCCCTATCTCTTGCCCAGAAAAACAGTTCTTTTATCCCGAGAGCAATTAGAGTTTGGCCGACATATTGTTCCATGAGTTTGCCTTGGTAGGTGGTCGTAATAAGCTCTTTTGAAACGTTGCTCACATGGTTGACAATGCCCAGGTCTAGCCAGAGTAATTTTTTGGGTCGATTGAGCTTGGGAGTGAGGGGTAAAACCGTCGAATTGAGAGATTTAACTTGGTGTAATAGTAGCGCATTTTCGATTGTAGAAAATCCAGCACTAATCTCTCGGCTTTTGTAGGTAGAACCGCCAAAGCCGTCATAGCGAAAAACACTGCCGGCTGATTTAGGTCCTTCGGACAAGATTAGTTCAAGGTATTTTTGCTGGTCAAGATGGCGGGCATATTTGCGGATATCATCAAGAAAAGTAATTTGAAGATCTTCAAGTGTATTGCTAACATCTAGATATTTATAAGTGCGAGAAAATGAGGAAACTACCTCTGGCATACCACCTATGAGAAGATAATCTTTAAAGATTAGAGAGTAAAACTCGTGTTGGGCGGGAGAGAGGGTTTGTGGGGGGAGGGGATGATCCATGGCTAGGAGATATTCAAAGAAGGTGAGGGGATAGAGATATCTATTAGTAATCCTCCCGACGGGTAGGGACCAGTGAGAAGAACTGATTTTGGTTTCGAGAAGAGAGCCGGCAACAATGACATGGAGGTCGGGGCGGAGCTCGTAGAAAAAACGCAAAAGTTCCATGATGTTTTGAGATTCTTGGATTTCGTCGATAAAAATGAGGGTGTTAACAGGATTAATTTGAGTATGATGATAATTTTGGAGACGGTCAAGGAAGTCTTCAACAGAAAGTGATGAATTAAAGTAGGAGAGATCATCTTTTTTTTCGAGGTTGATCTCGAGAAGTTGTTTGTAGTGATTGGTTCCAAACTGACGAATGAGCGAAGTTTTGCCTACCTGGCGAGCTCCACGGAGAACAAGTGGTTTGCGAGGAGATGATTTTTGCCAATTAATGAGCTCTTTCTCAAGCGTACGGGTGAACATGGTACCATTTTAATACATATGCGGTAAAAAACAAGTACCATTTTGTGACTTAGCGCGAGAATCACATACCGGGTATGTGATATTGGGGGGGCAGAATGGCGGGAGATTTGGTTGCTCTGGCAGGCAGGGTTGGTGTGATGGGTGGCTTGACATGTATTCTTAATTGTGAGATATTAATCATAATATTTCGAATAAATATATGAATAATATACTAAGAATAGTAGAAAGCCAGATAAAGGAAAAATTGTTCCATGGTCGAGTGATTATACTGTTTGGGGCGCGTCGAACGGGAAAAACAACACTGGTTAAAAGGTTGGTAGAGCAATATCCAGAGAAAAACGCAAAATATTTTCAGTGTGAATTATTGGCTAATAAGGAGGTCCTCGAAACCCAAGATCCAGAAAAAATTATAAAGTATTGGGGAGAGACAAATCTGGTAGTGCTTGACGAGGCACAAAACGTAGGGCGAATCGGAGAAGTTTTGAAGTTGTTGGTGGATATCCACCCGGAGATCCAAATCGTCGCGACGGGATCATCTTCGTTTGAACTGGCGCATAAAACTAAAGAGTCGATGGTGGGAAGAGTAGAAGAGTTTATGCTTTATCCTTTGGCGGTTAGTGAAATTACTGACAAAGCGGGATGGGGAGAGGCAGAGAGATCGTTATCTAGCTGGCTACAATATGGGTCTTATCCAGAGGTGTGGGGAGAAAGTACAAGAGAAGCTAGGGGTAGGCTAGATCAGCTAGTGTCGGGATATTTATATAAAGACGTGTTGATGTATGCGGGAATCAAAAACTCGGGATTGATCAAAGACTTGTTGCAACTACTTTCGAGACAAGTGGGGAGTGAGGTGTCGTACAATGAGTTGGCTGGCATCCTGGGAGTAGATAGACTAACCGTCAAAAAATATATTGATGTACTAGAGCAAAACTTTGTTATTTTTACCTTACACTCTTATAGTCGCAACCTGCGGAGTGAAATTAGAAAAGGAATCAAAATATATTTTTGGGACATCGGGGTGAGAAATAGTTTGATCCAAGCTTTTTCGCCAATGGAGTTGCGGGTGGACAATGGTGCCGTTTGGGAAAACTGGTGGATTGCAGAGAGACTAAAATATCTAAAATACACCCAACAATATCGGAACAATTACTTTTGGAGAACGACGGATCAGCACGAAATTGATTATATTGAGGAACACGAGAATAAAATCGAAGGATTTGAAATTAAGTGGAGAAAAGACGGAAAGCCTAATAAGTCGCTGAAAGATTTTAACTCGGCTTACCCTAATACACAGGTGAATATAGTGGACAGGAAGAACTATTGGGAGTGGTTGATGAGTTGAGACTGGTCTAACGCGAGGATCACATACCGGGTATGTGATGTTGAAGTGGATGGTGCTTATCAATTTTGGTTGCTCTGGCGGGATGGGCCTGCCTGCCGGCAAGGTTGGTGTGATTGACAGAATGTGCTATTTATGGCACAATTTAAGAATGAAGAAAATTGTCGTAATTGACAAGCGGTCAGACAAAGAGTTGAAAAGATTTCCCCAGGCCGTTCAACTTAAATTTTTTGCACTATAAAAAGAAATATGGATCAGAATAAATTAAGAAAATTAACAATCACTTTAGAGGAATTTAATAAAGACATAACTTCCGAAGAGTGGAAGATTGTCGAGGCAGAAAAGAAATACTACCATTTGGTGGCAGCACTGTGTAAAAAGCGAGATTCGCTAGGGATAACCCAGGAAAAACTATCGAAGATGTCGAAGATTCCCAGAACCACGATTACCAGAGTGGAGTCGGGGTCGAGAAATGCAACCCTTCAAACCCTGATGGCGATGGCACAATCCATGGGAAAAACGATTGAGTTGAGACTGGTTTAGTGTAGAGTAGTGGCTGACAAGGTGGGGGGTTGGTAGCTCTGGGGGGACAGGCTTAGTGATGCAATGTGTAATTGTACTGTTTGGGAGCAGAATTCCCATATTGTACAAAAGATCTAAAATGGTGTATGTTTAAAACATGAAATACAAACGAGATGTGGCCAAACAAGTTGTGAAATTGACAAAGTTTTTTCCTGTGATGGCAGTAACGGGGCCGAGACAAGCGGGAAAGACAACTTTTTTACAAGATTTTTTTCCTGACTATAAATACTACAATCTGGAGAAAATCGAAACTTTGAAGTTGGTCAAAGAAGATTCATGGGGGATATTGGCGAATAATCCCAGGGGGGTGATTATTGACGAAATACAAAAATATCCAGAGATGATGAGTGATGTTCAGGCCTATGTAGATAAAACCAAAAAAATGGGAAGAGTGATAATAAGTGGGTCACAAAATTTGCTACTGGCAGACAAAATCTCGCAATCTTTGGCAGGGAGGGTAGCTTACCTACACCTGTACCCAATGAGTATAAACGAATTAAAGAGGGAGAAACTATTGCCCAAAACGGCGTACAGGTTGGCCTATGACGGGAGTTACCCAGCTAAATATGAACGTAAAATACCCCCGGAGTTATATTTTGAACAATATGTGGCGACATATTTGGAAAGAGACGTGCGCACCCTAAAAAATATTGATGACTTGTTACAATTTCGTAAGTTTATGGGGCTTGTGGCGGGGAGGGTGGGGCAGTTAATTAACTACAGTTCGTTAGCAAGCGATGTTGGGGTGTCGAATAAGACGATTGAGGAGTGGATATCGGTCATGGAAGCATCGTTTATTATTTATCGGTTGCCTCCGTATTTTGAGAATGTGGGGAGAAGACTAATCAAGTCTCCCAAACTATATTTTTATGATACGGGAGTATTGTGTTACTTGCTGGGACTCACTAGTTGGGAGATGGTAGTACAACATTATAGTAAGGGGAGTATATTTGAAAATTTGATCATCAGCGAGATGTTAAAAATCAAAAACAATGAGAAAAAACGGGGGGATTTGTATTTTTATCGAGATAATCACGGGAATGAGGTGGACCTACTAATTAAGACGGCCGAGGGAGTAATCCCAATAGAGATTAAGTCAAGTGAATCATTTAATGATGAATTTTTGAAAGGAATACGATATTGGCAAAAACTAACCTCGAGCGACAGGGGGGGCTACATAGTTTTTTCGGGAGAAAGTCAGAAACTGGGAGAGAACACGCTGCTTAACTGGAAGAACTTGGGAGAGGTAGTTGGGTGGTAGGTGGGTAGGGAGGTGGGGCACTACCCGCATTGACCTGCCCCTGGTGTGGTAGAATTAGGGGTATGGCAGTCCCGAACAAGATAGAGCTAAAACCTAGAGCTCCTGAAGTTAAGGAGTCGATGTCTACACCTGCGAGTGCAATGGCGAAGGCGACAGAATCATTGATTAGTTTGTTGCAGAAAATTAACGACCTGGGTGATGCAAAAAAAGCGATTGTTCATGCTAAAGATTTGTATAACAGTGGTGATACCACTAAGGCCAATAAGGCCAAGGAATTGACCCTGGGGATTTTCAAGCGACTACAGCAAATTGGCAAAGCTCCAGAGGGACTGGATATCGCAAAAGTACAGCAACACTTGACGGCCGGAAAGTATACAGAGTTGGCCGACTCTATGAAGGAGACGAAGGATAAGGGGGATGCGAGTAAACTAAAAAACCCAGAGACCCTAATTCGAAGGATTGCGATAGTTAAGAAAGATAAGCCACTGGATAAGGCTCAACAGGTAGCCAACGAAGCAATAAACAACGATTTGGTTAAAGAAATTAACGATGAGGTGGGAGCAAGGAAAAAGGCGGTAGACAAAGAGGAAGAGGACGTACAAAAAGAATTTAAGTCTCTCCTAATGCTTGTGGAGAAAAAGGCAAGCGTGGAAGAGAAGAAAGAATTAGGCTTGATTCGGGCGAACATCGAGGCTGGAGCGGTGGGGGAGGTGGACACCAAGAAACAAATAGAGAAACTGAGACGGGAAATTAAGGATAAAGTTGAAGCTAAGATCAAAAATGACGAAGTAGACAATACGGGTGCGAAGAATAGAGTTGCGGAAGACTTGCTGGCAGGCAAGACGACAGAGGCTCGTAAAGGGCTGGTTGCTCGGGTAAAACATAGTAAAAAAGGTGAGCAGGTGTTTGCTGATTTGCGGCTAAAAACGCTGGTTGAGGGAATGGATAAAGTTGTCAATAGCATCGATCAGGGAATTGGATTACATGAGGCGGTTAGAGAACTTCATCCAAAGGAAATTAGGGAGGTGCGGGCGCTTTTGTCCAGCTTGGAAGCAATCCCCGACGTAGATGAGCGGTCACCTTATTACGATGAGCAGTATGTGGAATTTGTGAACGGCTTACACTTGGGATCCGAGGAGATTTTGGGGTTGAAGAAAATGCTCGAGTCAGTGGATGTGCAGTATGCACAGGCGGAATTGAACAGGTCGGCGCCAGGCGAGAGAGGATCACGCTCAACCACAAGACGTTTTGCAGAGCCGGAACCAGTATTGGATGACAAGGGAAGAGTCTTAGGCGGAATGGAATTAGGACTACTAAGTGAAGACGAAAGGAAAATAGAGTATGAAAAAGGATTGGAAAAGTTTAACGAGCTATTTGAACCAACCTCGGATGGAGGATATAGGGAGAGGTCACTGGAGAGCCAGCTTTTGGCAAAGGTAAAAGAAGTTGAACGCTACGGATACCAGAGGCTAGAACAGCGAGAATCATTCTTAAACATTAACATGAAAGACCTATTTGACTACATGGAACAAAGCGATAAGACAAATGGAACGGCTCACCACGAGATGATTGATCATGATTATTACCTAAAACATGGGGTGGCTAAGTTGAGAGATGAGTTTATGAGCCCAGCCGAAGGGAGTGAGGCCGCGAAACAGAAAAAGGAGTTTGAACAATGGTGGTATCAAGAGGTGTCGTTTAACCAGCGTGGGTTGGCGTATGAAGGGTTGTTTGAGAGAAGAAATCAGTCTCCGCGGATGGCGAGACTCAACTCACTTATGGAAATTATTGGTGTTTCTACCTCTAAGAAAGGGCTGGCGAACTGGATGGCCATGTCTTATGGCACGATAGATCAACAAAATAATTCATATGTGAACGAAGAATTTATGGGCAAGCTGGCCGGGGCTTGGACGAACCAGGGAGTAGACTTCCGCTTGGAAGATATGCTTAAGGAATATAGGGAAGAGATTTCTTTTGCGGACAATGATACACGAAATAACATTTATTTGAGTTTCGACAAGACTAGACCGAATAAAGAGCGGGAGAAAGCTTCAATTTCGGTATTTGACACAACCTCGTTTATGCAGAAAGAGATTACCGATAAAGAGCTGCGGTCTAAGCTGGGTATTCCGGATTGGTGGCATGGGAAGTATGGAACGATGATCTATAAATATTCTGAGTCAGCCAAGAGAGGTGAAACCCGGCGGATTATTTGGGATCACTTTTTAGAAAAAGAGTTGGGTGTGGACATGAGTAGTTTGAACGGCAATGAAGACGATATATTTAACCGCTATAGTCTCATGTTTGATTTGGGATTCCAGTATTCTGTGGTGCACAAACAACTACATCAGATGATAGGTAATGCGAGTTTTCAGAAGGGAGAGTTAGAGCTACCTGGGGCGGCGGCGGAGATGCACCTGAAGCTTGATCCTCTGGCTTATCCCAAGCTATTTGCACCTAGGTTTCAGTTCCTCAACGTCCAATTAAAAGAGGCTTGGGCATTATTTGATCCAGGAGTGAGAGATTATGTGACGATGGCACCGCAAGATTATGCCGCGCATTTTACGGAAAAATCTATAGGGAAAGATGGGGAGTTTCGAAAGTTTACAAACGAGGGAGCAATGACAATTGGAGCAACATTCTTAGGGGAGAAAACTGATCCTGCCGCCATCGCGGCGGAAAATGAGTTACGGGAAATCTTTAATGGGCAATATGACAAGAGTGAAAAATTGGTTAAAGAAGGAGCCTTGTGGCATTGGGGACTGGAGCCAGGGAAGGGTAAAAATAAGGAGATGGATGCTTATCTACAATTGGGAGTATATGGAGACCAGAAATCTTCGTTTCGGCGGTCGGCCAGCGAAGTAACTAAGAGACTGTTGGTAAATCAACCTTCCAGAGCAACTCTCGAGATGATGAACTGGGACACGTACTGTGAAATGGCAAAAAACCCAGCGATGACGAGGATGATCAAAGCTGCCAAAACGCCTGAGGAAAAGTGGCGGGTATTTGCGGAGACATTTGGAGAACATAGTTTTAACCACACGGCTCCGGCGGCCAAGCGTTCTGGTGATCACCCGGTTAAGTATGGGGTGGAGAGGTACAACAAACACGTGGAGGCATTTTTGGCGTGGACAGAGGACCCCTTTAACCAGGAAAAATTTGATGCTTTACTAAACGTGCCAACAGCGGTGAATGCGGGAATAGTGGCGGGATTAGCCGAAAAGAACCTGAAATTTGTAATGATGTTGCGCGAGCGGATGGGAAGGGGAGAGTTGGGAGGCGGATCAATGAGGCGGTTTAAACGTCACCAGGGGAAAAATACCATTACTATGGATACTAGTGTAGGGCTTGGTGGAGATGGAGATAACGAGTGGCCGGCCATTGAGACCGAGAAGATTAAGAACAACAATTGGCTGTTTATTGATCCGATCCAAAACAAGTCAATTCCCGAGTCTCTAGGAATTGGTGTTCCGGAGGACTCACAGATTATCTTGGATCTACTTAAGGGTCAGCGCGCCAAGGGTCGCATACCCGATGATATGTACCGAAAGTTTTACCGTGAAATTGTAAATGGTGTCTTGTGGGAGCCAAAGAAGGGGGTGATTATAAATGTTTACAATCTTTTAACCCTAACTGCCTTAACAGACTGGTTGGGTCCGCAGTTGGGAATTACTGGTTATGAATTGCGAAAAGTTATATGGGAGAATACAGAAAAAACTGGTTCGAATTTGTGGAAGTATTTGAGTAGTTAATTCTCTAAGGTTTTTCAGTGGTTCGATTTTGAGAAACGGCCTTACCGATCCAGCTAGCCTGGTCTTGCATAAGTCTGCGCTGTTCTGCTTGTTGTTTAATGCCTTTTCCGAGACCAATTGGGTATTGCATGAGTCCAACGCCGGTTGAGATTCCAGACATCGCCTCGGCGGTGTAAGGAGATTCTTTGATTTGCAACCATTCTTGGGCCATCTTGACGGCGGCGGGGGTCATGAGGAAGACAATAAAGCCAATGATGGTGAGGATATCCTGGGTGTTTAGATCAACGTTGCCGGTTAAGGTGAAGGGCGGCATCCAGATTTTGTCGGTGCCGTCTTTCCAGAATCCCCCATAGCCATCATAGAATTCGTGAGAACTATTGATCCCAAATGGGTTTTTGTTGCCAGTTTTGAAAATGTCGCCAAAAACAGTGGAATTGGTGGGGTCGCCAATCAGAATGGCGGAAAAAATAAACATAGCGGCGGCCACGGGGAAAGGAATTAAGTAACTAGCGGTTTTTTTGAGCCAGCCGGAGAAAGCTTTACTACCAGGGAGAGCATTGAGCAGGATTTGGACGGGAGCGGTCACAGTTTGGACAATGAGCATGACATAACTCTTGAGGAGGGCTACCATGAGCTTGATCATGGCAATGGTAAAGGCAACTGCGACAATGAGATACATAATCGGGAGAGCAGCGATAATTTTACCAACGGCACCGATAGCACCAGTACCCAGGCCAGAGAGAACACTGTCAATGGCCACGGTGATGGCAGAGAGGATGGAGTTACGACCCTCAAAAATAACGCCGTAGGCAGAGTAGGAGAGGAGGCGATCGATGGCTTTGAGGGGGGTGCTGATGATATTGATACTATTAAAGAGGTAGACGATAAAGTAGATAAGGAAATACATGAGGTCGATCATAAAGCCGACGATGGCGTAGCTAAAGGTAATCAAAAGGAGGGTAATAAGGAGATTCGGGAGGGCGCTTTGGATGGTGATCACGGCTTGAGCGCTGACTTTGGTGCGGAGCATAATCATGACCCCGACCACCACAAACATGATGATGTAGAGAGAGTAGGCGAGGTTACGAAAACCTTTCCAGAACACGAGGAAGGGAGACATGGCTTTGTAGCCGGTGCCTTGAGCGTAGGCGCGGCTGACGGTTGGGACACCAATGTTGTTGAGAATATCGGCGATGTATTCTCGACTGCTGGGCTGTTGTTGATATAAAAGGGCAACGACGTGGCCACTAAAAGGAAGAAGACCAACTTGATTTTTTTCTGAACGATGTGCCATAAATTTAAATTGATTCATAGGAGCGTCCGATTGAATCTCCTTAAATAGGCGATATTCACCCGTTAGGGGTAGTGCGAGACTCATCGTAAAAGAGTCAGTCCAGTTTTCTGGTCCTTCGGCGGTGGAGGCTTCTTGGGCGCGGGCGGGGGAGGGGTGGAGGAGGAGGG
>AMFJ01025805.1_pt1 | contig 13562 bp, 13 predicted proteins | sample 427208 | NCBI WGS metagenome assembly AMFJ01 (sample SAMN02954298, study PRJNA114691) | groundwater metagenome | biome: aquatic; feature: subsurface aquifer; material: sediment; isolation source: subsurface aquifer sediment | place: USA: Rifle, CO | collected 2008-08
CGCGTTGTGTGCACAATTTTTGCCTTGTTTCTTTGCACACAAAACACCGACCACCACGAAATGGGTTTGAGGGCATGAATCGTTCTGCCGTCCTGCTTGACCAGTCCCAAGACCTTTCCTTCGGTATCAAAGAAATTGGCATTCACTACGGCCAGGGCACCCGTTGCGGAGCCCAGAGACGGTGCCATCATGTTATGAGATCCCATCACCGGCTTTACAACAACCTTGGAAGGATCAAGCTTGAGGACATGGACAGCAACCGGGGTTGGCATATCATCCACTTTGAAGACCTTATAATGCATCCCGGGCCGCAACGTTTCCCAATCGGCGGCAGACGCCTCAGAAAAAGAGAACATGACAACGAACAGGGCGGCGAGGGACAACACGATTCTCATCGAAAACCCTTTGTTGACAGTTTGGATAAATAATCATGCCAAAACAAATGAAACTGGTACCCATAACCAATGACCTCGTGTGACGCTTCCTTGTCGATCTCCAACACGAGAGGACACTCAACCCCCGCCTGAAATTTATCACGCACACTCATGTTTCTCAAAAAACCCAAACCAGACTCATCGTTGCGACCATAACAGATGGGGTAACCCGCTTCCGTAAGATCATAGGCAAACATCTCAATAGCTGATTTGGCATAGTTATTATAAAACGGGTCCTTTGCCCCCATCCCCACATGCAGGGTTCTCGGAGTCACCAATAAGGCCACATCAAAGATATTCGCCTGATCGAGCAGACGCGGCATCTTCGAGCAAGGACAATGAAACTTCGAAAACAACACTTCGTACCCCAAAAAGATACCCTGCATGCTCACCACCTCGAACCGCTTATCCAGGGCGCCCGCCATGAGGCTGATCAGTCCGCCCATGCTCACACCACCAATGGCATTAAAATTTTCATCGATCCGATATTTTAACCCAAACTCCCTCAGATTGGCATTTTCCAAAAAGTCCTGCGCATAGATGGCGTCCATGGCCGCCGCGGCCAGAAAATGAGACCCTTGCCGATGCAGACGATCGGCAATCGCCTGGTGATTTTCCTCGTGTTTGCTCTCGCCAAAACCTCGGACATCAGGGGCCAGCACCAGAAAACCGTTTAGCGCCGCGTGATACGCTATGCCACGCACATAGCTCTTGGGGTTAAACGCGGCATCTTCTTTGGTGGACTCGTGACCGTGGTAATAAATGAGTGTGGGAACCTTCCCCTTGGCTTGTTGATAGAAAGCGTTTTTGGCATTGTTGGGGACAAAAAGGTAGGCGGAAATTTTGTGTCCCTCAAAGCCTGTGTAACCCACTTTGTACACGCGAATGCCTTCATGATCGGATCGGCACGAAAACAGCTCAATGTGGTCCTTGGCCGCCTTGTAGCGTGGGGGGTAATAATCGGAATACAATGGTCTTCCCCTGGCATCTTCACTCTTGCAATCGTACTCTCCTGTTTCGTCGTAGGCCTGCCGTAAAGGGCCTTCCTTCATGGGCTTGAGCAATTTGTTGAGAATGTTTTTCTTCCCTCCAGAAAAATCAAAAGGAAAAATCCACGCCTGAGAAAAGCGTTTTGCCTTGGAAGCAATCTCTTTTTCATTCAACCCCGATAACGAGACAAATTCTGCATAAAATTTGTCTTGCCAGGATTTAAAATCGCCCCCGGCATAACTGAGCGGGCCTGGCACAGCGTACCCATCGGGATATTTTTTTTGCATCTCGTTGACACGGGCCTGCTGGCGAGAACCCAAGCGACCTTGCTGGTATTTGTGAAACCCGGGAAGGGTGTAGGGATCGTACTCCTGCGCCACGGACAAACTAGAGACAATCAGCGCACCAATAACACAAATAAAAAAAATAGTTTTATTCATTATGATCACCTGTTCGTGTGGATCGCATAGCAAGCCAAAAGCTCAAAGCTCAAAGGGGGATCGAATATCGAATAAGGAACAAGGAATTTCGACATTCGATATTCCTTGCTCGATATTCAATATTCATTTGCCTTATACCCGTTACCCGCTCCCGACTTTGGACTTTGGTCTTTGGACTATGACCGTCCCTCGTCCTTTCGTCCCTCGTCCTTTCGTTCCCCCCCCTCACCCCGGCGGCCAGGTAAAAGCCCGCCCCCCCATGATGTGAATGTGCAGATGGAATACGGTTTGTCCGACGCCCTCGCCATTGTTAATGACCAGACGATAATCATTCAAGCCTTCCTTTTTGGCGATATCGCGGCAGACCAACATCATGTGTCCCAAAAGCTCTTTATGATCGGCACGGGCATTGGCAATGCGATCGATGTCGGTCGTTTTGGGGATCAGTAAAATATGTGTGGGGGCCTTGGGGTTGATGTCGCGAAAGGCCAGACACAAATCGTCTTCGTAAACAATGTTGGCTGGAATTTCCTTATCGATGATCTTGGCAAATATGGTCATAAGACTCTATTGCCAAATGAATCAAATATGCTCAAGACAATAATACGCAAGGTTTAAGGCTAAGGGCGCAGGGCTTAAGGTCGTGAATCGCCTGTGCCCTTGAGGGTACCTGTGCCCTTGAAGGGTATATGGATCATCAGAATAATGTGACTTACAATTATGGATTCCCCACCCTGAGAGAAATGATTTTTTGATACACCGTTTCCAGACCTATGTCTTGCGGTGCATTGGTCCCTGCCTCGCTTGAGTCAAAAACCAGTACGGCATCACTGGCGGCGTCAACAAACCCTTTTTTTGCAATCATGAATTCAAAATCTTCCACAAAAACGTCCAGAGTATCGTCATAGGAGAACACCAACCCCTCGACTGTAAACTCTGCCTGACTCATGTCCAAAATGATTTTGTCTGCACAATCTGTTGTGGCGATGTTGGGATCTGCGTTCAAGCTGATCGACAACAGATCATCTTCTGGGGCCTCCTGATACCCGCAAGGCAATTCCACTGTCTTATCCTGTTTGCACCCATTGGGATTTGTTTGGGCATCGTAGGCGGCCTGCTGGCAGATATCGCTCCCCGCTGGAAAAAAATTATAGTCGAGCAGAATATTGGTATCTTCCTTATGAAAAAAAACATACTCCGAAAAACTGCTGACCTCGTAACTGTCCTTCAGCTTGCTAGTGGCCGGAGTGATCTCGGTGATATCTGTCGCATCGCCCGAGCCATTGGAAAGATTCTGTGATCCCCCACCAGAGGAACTCGAACCCGTCTGTGTACAACCCACATAGAAAAACACCACAACCAACATAACGATGATGAGTATTTTGTTCATACCATCATTCTATCATGCAATTTAGATACCAGAAAGAGACGGCCCCATAAAAATGATTCGTCAATAATTTCAACCAACTACTTTGAAACAACCGTCGTCAAACCTTCTCATTTTGAGAATTGTCCGCAGTAGAATCAAAATGAAAAAACTGCGAAATTTTCGAGAGCCCCTCCAGATCGTGCACATCGGTGTAAAACAGGGGGATGGAGATGACGCGACGAGGGGCGACCCCTTCCCGCAACACAGCAATCTGCGCAGCATCATTTTTGATCAAGGGAATAAATCGTCGGTAGTTGTCAACCAAGATCCGCGCCGCAGGGGCACCACCCAAGTCCGACAACACAGCCTTGACCTGTTTCATTTTGTATTGACTCAAAACCTCCCCCTCATAAACGCGATTCACAATCACGGATTTCAAATGATAGCCGCGCTCCGTCAGTTGCGCAAAAAACTTTTTCATTTCGTCAACGGAACTCTGGCCTGTCGTGCCCACCAGAATAAACGCGCTGGATTCCCGTTGCAACAAGGCGTCGACCTCGACGGCGCGTGATTCAAATCCTGTCAACAAATCCTGAAAAGCAATCAACATTTCCGACAAATCCTGCATAAACGCAAACCCGGTGATGCGATCAAAGATTTTTAATATGGGTCGAGACCCTTTCCCCAACAGTTTGAATCCCGTCTTTCCCAACGACATGGCCGGCTTGATCAGAAGATGCAACAGGGAGTTGTTGATCACATTCATCATCTTGAGTGGCGCGGCCAGAAAATCCACAGCGTTCTGCATGGGGGGGGTGTCTACCACGATCACATCGTACACCGCCTGTTTGTCGATTTCATACAGTTTTTCCATTGCCATGTATTCCTGCGTCCCCGCCAGCATCTTGGAGAGGTGCTGGTAAAGCTTGTTGTGAAAAATCCTGTCGCGCGTTTCTCGGGATGAGGCGTATTTATCGACCAATCGATCAAATGTTCTTTTGGTGTTGAGTCTCATGGCCCATAACTCACCACAGGAAGCCCCCGAAAAATCGGTTTTGATGAGTTGGGGATCATCCGATAACGACGTCAAACCCAGCGCGGTGGCCAAACGCCTGGCGGGATCGATCGTGAGAACAAGGACTTTTTTTCCTCCTCCAGCCAGACTCAGTCCCAAAGCCGCCGCTGTCGTTGTTTTACCAACACCACCGCTCCCACAAATGATATAGATGTGTTTATTCTGTTCGATCATAGAGGCACAACTTCTGCGGCAGGCCCAGTGAGGCACAGTTTTTCCAAATCTTTGACAAGCGACTCGAAATCCCCATGCCGCGTCAATCCCTGAAACTGAAAAGGAAGCACGACCCGCTCAAAATCAGCGAATTCTTTTTCGATTTGTTGGACGTACATTTTATTTAACGCGGCCCTCTGTTGCACCAATTCATAATACCTGCACAACAAAGCTGTTTCCCGCGACTCACAATTTTTTACGTCCAGCTGATCGAGGAAAGGCATGACCGCGTTGATGAAAACAAATCCAAAATGAAGCTCTGTTCTCTCCCTGAGGGCCGAGACGTAGTCCTTGGACTCCACTACCGACATCTCCTCAGCCAGGGTGACCAGACAAAAAAATGTTTTTTGCTCGTCAGCCAATAGTTCCTGAATGTGTTTGGCGTGGTGATGCAGAGGGCCCATGCCCACGGCAGACAACACAACCTGTGGCACTTCGAAAACAGACAGGCCATGGCCCGTTGCCGGGGCATCGACCACGATCAAATCGTACTCTTTCTTTTCCGCAAAACGATTTTTCCGCTGGCTTTCCAGATTCTGGATTTTGCCCAACATCAAGACCTCGTTCAACCCCGGCACGGCCTTGATGAAATTGTTTACATAGTAGTTGTTGAAGAAAACATCGTAGATTTTTTTGAACCTGACCTGTCGCAGAACATACTCTTCAAAACAGCGCGCCGGGCTGAGATTGATCCCCCATACATAAGGGGCCAAAGCGATCTCATCGTGCTCTGCGCTCTCGGCCCCAAAGAGCGGGGCCACCCTGCCAGATGAATTCATTTCGACGATGAGGGTTTTCTTTTTTTGCCTGGCCGCCAACAGGGCCAACGCCACCGAAACCGTGGTTTTCCCCACCCCGCCCTTGCCCGACACGAACAGAACGCGCTTATTGAGAAGTTGTGTGAGCAGCATATGACGATTCACTATTTCTCATAATGTCGTAACTTCTTTTCGAGATAAAGCACGCGCTGTCTGAGTTTGCGAACCTCGTTCTGGAGGCTCGCCACGTGCGTGAAGGAATCGACGGTGGTCTTGATTTTGCCTTCGATGTTTTTGGAGATGTCTTGGGTGCGCTGAAGAACCTCTTTCAACAAATTATCATCCGTGGACCCAAAGGCCCCCTCGATCTTGTCGTAAAAGTTTTCGGCGCCTTCTTTGGCGGTGGAAATCTTGTTTTGCACGGTATCGGTGGTTTTGTGAAGCAGTCCCTTGAGCGCCCCGCCCCCCTCACGAATGATGTTTTTGAGTGATTGCAGGGGCAGTAGGCTTTTGTTCTTTTTTTCTTCCTCAAAAATGATCTGAGTCAGCGTGACGCCCGTCAGATCTTCCTTGTTTTTATTGTCGATCACCCTCACGTCCTCACCGCGTCGGATCATGGCGCCTATCTCATCGAGGGTGACATAGGTTGAATTCTGCGTATCATACAATTTGCGATTTTGATATCGCTTGATGATGATCGGTTTTTTTAAGGCGTCCTTCACAATCCCTCCTGTGTTCATGCTCAAAAAAAATCATTCATTAACAGCTTTGTTAAGCAAAATGACATTGTCTGCTTCAGCGGACTTGGGTCGGCTTTGCTTCACCAGCACGTTCCTCACAGCCATTAAAGCATCGATCTTGAGTTGTCGATTGGAATCAGCTCTACCCCCGACAGATTCAATCTCCTCATCCAATGCCTGAATGATGGACGTGACAATTTCGGCCCTCATTTTGTCTTCCCTGTTGTCCTGCTCTGCAAGCGGGTCCCCCAGACTGAGTTGTCTGACAGAAAATCGAATCACAGAGTCAATCGTGCTGAGCAAAGGTTCTAAACCCTGCCATTTCTGTAATATCGGCGTTTCTTCGGCGACCCGATTAGTGAGTTCAATGGATTCGGACGTGGCCAACAGCATTTCCCGGACGGAGGCCAACACATGTTTTTTGATCCCATCCAGGTGATGCAGTTGTTTGAGTAATACCAAAATGCCCAGCTTTTCCAGATTCATTCCGCGAAACTAGCAAAAATACGTCTTTCTGGCAAACATTGCGTTCAGGGGACAGCCGAGGGGCTTGCAATCTTGCGAAAGCAATAGTACGCTGGGGCAAATCTTTGCGTGAGAGGAGCTCTGCACATGAGTAAAACAATGCATTTCATCTACCTTTGTCTGTTCGTGATTTTCTTCGTTGGTTTTGGCTTCGTGGCCATGAAGCAGGCCGATTTGAGCAAAAAATATTATTCTTACCTGTCCACAGACGAACCAACAACCAATCAACCCGGCACGTCAAACGCGCAACTGGAAACGCTGAACAAAAAGCTCACCGAGCAACAGCAGGAAATCAGCTCCCTGAACGATAAAATAACCGAACTCACACAAAGTGGCCTCGCTGATTTGAGCGATAAATATATGCCCGCGCCAGAATTTGCCACAAAAGAACCCGTTTTCTCCATTCGGGAAGAGTCCAAACAGACTTTCAAGGTCACCGGTTTCACCAAACCGCTCGCGGATTGGCAACAGCGAAACGAGTTATTTTTTGAATACGTTTTACAAAAAATAATCCCCTTCGAATACGACCGCCGGACGCAATCCATTGCGGTGCTTGATGTGATGGAAAATTCCGTTTTTTATCAAATGGGCTTGCGCAAGGGCGATCGCATCCTGAGGGTCAATGGCCAACCCTTCATCAAAGGAATGGATCTGCGTTACAAACTCATCGAACCCAAGAACAAGAAGATCCAGATCATGAGAGACAAACAAAATATTTTATTGGACGTCGCTTATCAGACCACTGCGGATAATCCGGCATAGCTTGCGCGTTTATTTGAGATACGGATCAAAATACCCTTCGAGATGGCCAATCAGGTTTCCTTCCAAAAAATCTGTTGCGGTGATGGCCAAGACATCCAGCCTGACGATCGCGTTGACGTTGGCGTCGCCCTTACCTGTAGCGAGCAAGCGATCCCTCATGGCCACATTGAGCTTTCTGATGTCTTCGTAAATTTTTTTGAGATGCGCCAGGTTCCAATCAGGTGTTTTGCCCTCTTTTTTTCGAAAGTATTGCGCCAACAAATACGAAGACAACGTCCTCTGCAACGTTTCCAACGGTGTGGCAAAGGGCAAATGAAAACGCACCATGTGTTTGAGCTTGGCCATGATCGGACAGTCGCAAGCGACCATGCCTATCCCGAGCAATGAACTGACCGCTTTCTGCATGGGAACCTTCCGAGAATACTCCCGCTCCTCGGTGATCACACGCACGTTAACCTCCTCGTAAGAAATACTGCTCGCAAAAATTGTGACCACCTCGTGAATGTTCACGGCTACGGGACAATGCACACGCGTTTCAGGATCAAAGGGACAGTGTGGACACTGGTGACAATCAAGTTTAGTCCAATCGGGGTAAGAAGCCCTTTGCTGGTTCTGCATGACTAAGGTCTGAGCGTCCAATGAAAAACAAATTCGCTTTTCCTCCCCGTCGGGCATGGAGATGTGGTATTCGATTACAAAGCAACGCGCAGAAGTTTTACGATTTGTCGTCATCTTGTTCACGCCCCCATCCTAATGTTTCACACATGTTCACAGCAAAACATAAAACACCCTTCATATCCAGAAATATCTGGATGTCATTTTTCCAGATTTGCTTATTCAGGAGATCATCAGTATAGACCCCTCCGCATGGGTAATAAATTTCACAAGGCTAAGCACACACTCGTGTTGAGCGATATTCACCTCACCATAGCCCAACCTGAACGTCCGCGCAGGCCCCTGTGGAAGCGATTCAATCGCAAGGAATTCTTCATTGATGACCGGTTCGCGGTGCTACTCGCCCAGGCAACCGAGAACCTTAAAAAAGACATTGAACTCATCCTCGCAGGCGATATTTTTGATTTCGACAGCGTCGTGACCATCCCTCCCAACCCGACTTTCGCCGTCAGTTGGCTCGAAAAAAAACGTGGCCTTAATTCCGAGGAACCCAAATCGCTCTACAAGATTGATCTGATCATTCAAAATCACCCGATTTTTTTTCAGGCTCTGCGAGATTTTCTCCAAGCGGGCAACAAGCTCGTATTCATCATTGGCAATCACGATATCGAGCTCCATTGGCCCAGCGTCAAACAACGCATCATCGACAACCTCGTTTTGGAGGACTCGCAAAAAGAGCTCGTTCGTTTCTGCAACTGGTTCTACATCAGCAACAGCGACACATTGGTGGAACACGGAAACCAATACGATCCCTACTGTTCTGTGATCAACCCCATCAACCCTCTTTATCGACGACCCAGCGCCACTTTTTTGCGAGTCCCTTTTGGGAACCTGGTGCACCGTTACATGATCAACGGGATGGGGATTTTTAACCCACATGTCGACACGACCTATCTGTTGAGTTTTGGTGGTTACCTCAGGTTCTACGTCAACACGATCAGAACACAACCGTTTCTCATTTTCGACTGGCTATTTGGAGCCATCGCGACATGGGTGGTCTCCATCCGCGACAGCATCATGCCCCGCATCAAAAACCCTCTCACACTGGAAGCCCAAATCGAAGACATCGCCCAAAAGGCCAATGCGGAACCCAGCATGGTCAGGACCCTCAGGGAACTTCAAGCCCATCCCGTTTCGTGGGACATCATCAAAATCATGCGCATCTTGTGGCTGGACCGCGCCCTCTTGTTTCTCCTTTTGGTTTTTTGCGCTTTTCAGTTTGTGGGACTGATGCACATTTTTTGGGGGGTCTCCTTTGGATGGGCCCTACTGGTTCTTCTGGCCTTCACTCCGCTTTATCTGTTGTACGTTCACAATCTCGAAACCATCAGACCCGTCACCAAATTCGCCATCTCCAAACAAATCGTCACGTTGGCCACACAGATCACCAAAACGGAACGCATGATCTGTGGACACACACACGCGCCCACCCACAAGATCATCAGCGAGGTGGAATACATCAACGCGGGCTACTGGTCCCCCTCGTTCAAGGACCCCAATTGTTCTGTGTTCGAAAAGAACAGATCCTTCGTTTGGATCAGACCCGGTTTTCGCAAGCGGGAGGCCAAGCTTTTGTTTTGGGATGATCGCGCCAGCTTGGAGAATCCGTTTGAGATTTGAATAACGAATCATGAACAAGGAACAAGGAATATCGAGGTGATTGTCATTCCAGCGTCCACCGCAGAGATGACAAATTTCGACATTCGACATTCCCTGTTCGATATTCGTTATTCATTATGAATTCCTGTCTGCGCAGGGATGTCCGCAAGTCATTTGCATTCTTTGCCAATATCAGTTAAAATTTCCAAAGAGACATTGTAAGGGGGTTGTGTGTTCGCAAAAGAACCTGTCCAGTTGTACACGCTCATACATCAGTTTTCCAATATCGTGGAGAATAAGGACGAGCTGGGCAGTATCATCAGTTACGTGCTCGTATCGACCCTCATGGAATTTTCTGCTCAGGCAGGGTCCTGGCAGGAAATGCAGGTCGAACAGATTGCCGCCATTTATCAAGGCCTCGAAGACACGCTCGATCAATGCCGCAGTTCAGACAGCTATCAAATCCTGTGTGCCCTCAACGTCAAGGTGCACGAATTTCTCAAAACAGTCGAGACAGAAAAAGACATCGTCGCAAACCCTTTGCTCAAACACATCATGACCAAACTGGCCAATAAACGAGGGGTTCCCGCGGATACCTTCAGAAGGAGCGGGTTGGCACTGGTCAACGCCATCATCGAACGCGGGGCCTTGACGCGCAAAGTGGATTGCCTCAAACAGGACTATCGGATCATTGAGGTCATTTTCGCAACGTGAGAGGAGTGTATTTTGATCAGAAAATATTACACCATCTTTTTACCCTTCGTTGATGTCTATGACTTGGGCGGCCCCGAGATCTTCAAGCGTCTCGATTGCAAAAAAGAAGGCAAAAAAAATCTCGTTGTCATCCCCATGCCCTTCATCAGGGGTTTGGACGAACTCCGTGAAGGCCACCACGGGGGCGGGGCCAACGATGTTCTGCACTACCTCAAACAATTCAACAACTACGAAATCGATTACGAAATCGGTTGCTCGCTCTGTGAAGCCTCTGTCGGTTTGGACATCATTTTGCTCGAAGTCGACAAAAAAGCCTTCAATAAATTTTCGGTCATTGATTGCCTCAAAAAAATCGTAACCATTTGGGAGTCCGAAACACCTCACTCTCCCATCATCCTCACCAACAAGGAAAAATACCACATCAAATTCAGAGGGCGTGGCATTCAGGTGGAAGATCCCCAATTTTTGCAGGTCAAGGCCGATATCGTGCACGAAGGCGTCATCACAGGCAACCCCGAATTGCAGGAGCAATTGCACAGCAACAAGGGAACCGTCCCTCTCGAAGACGCAACTGACCTGCTCGGGCGGGAACTGTACTTGAATCAGTTCATCAAATTCGTCGGCCATGGCAACTACGAGTACGCGCGCGTTTTGGGTGACCTGGTCTACAACGATGCCCACACCCGCGTCATCGATTATCAGAACCCGCGCGTGGAGTTCCTCAAGCGTCAGGAATACAGCAAACACATACGCATCGGCTCACAAATCAAGGATAATATTTTGGGCATCAAACCGCTCGACATGGAACAGTACCTGGCCCTGCAATACGGGCTGTTCGACCCCAACATCTCGCTCTTTGCCCTTTGCGGCACGCAGGGGTCGGGCAAAACGCTACTCAGTTATGTCTCCTCCATCGATTTGGTGTTGTGGTACGACAAGGAAGAATCCAAAAAAAGAGGGTTGGACAGTCGGGAGGGTTTCTTTAAAAAAATCGTCCTGCTCAAACCCACGGAGATTTTGGGCGGCAACCGTCGTGACATCGGTGCCCTGCCGGGTTCCCTGTACGAAAAAATCAAACCCCATCTGGGCCCGTACATGGACGCTCACCGTTCTTCGGTCCTCAACGAACTCTTCGCGTTCGAGGAGATGTTGCGTCACCCCAAGTTCGCCAACGATTTTGGAGACCGCCGGACCGAAGAAACCAACAAACGCAAAATCGAAAACTGCGCCTACCTGCCACCCAACTCCGAGGTCATTGAGCTCACGTATTCGGGGTTCATGCGGGGACGATCGTTTCGGGACACGATTCTGCTCATCGACGAAGTCCAGAACTTCACACCTTACGAGGTCAAGACCATCATCGCCAGACTGGGTGAGGGTTGCAAGGTGATCCTTATGGGAGATCCCCTGCAGGTGGACAACCCGCTTTGTTCGCGTTCGATCAACGGGCTCACGCACGCCATCAAACATTATCTGGGCAAGCCCTACGCATCGCTCGTGACCCTGCCGCACAACTACCGCAGTCAGATGTCACAGGATACGGATGATTGGAAGGTTTACAGCGCGTAGGAACTCTACTGGTGCAATGCGGACAGCCATTCACACAGACTTTCGGTCGCGGCGCATCGCGTGTCTACAACATTTTCTGAGGTGGTCAGTTTGGCAGTTGGGTAAAAATGTCTCATCAACATCGTGGTCAAGGGCACACCGCAAATCAATTTCTGCAGACCATCGAGGCTCAATAAATCATCAACTATCGCCTGCATCCCCAGGGTTTCTCTTTCTGGTTCGTCTGCACTCTGCAAAACAAGTCTTTCCCCCGTCATTTGATAATACAACTGAGCAGGGTTTTTTTTGTACGTCTGGCAGAACCAACGAACCACCTGCTGTATCAGCTGAGGCAAAAGCTCCTCAGCCTGGCTTAGCGCCGTGCGAGGACCATCCAAAGTCAACCTGATGCTCGGGTCACTGACCAGGGATAGGTGTTCATGCTCCCCGCCTTTCTTGTCTGCGCGACGTGCCTGATCAAACAATTGCCCCACATCAATGCTCTCCGCACACTTGCGAGCCGACACAACCAAAGCCGGTTCTCCGATAGGAGGTGTCCCAAAATAATGGTCCTCAATCACCAATTCCAAGCCACCTTTGTAAAAGATCATGGGCCAACGCGCAACCAATTCCATCAATCGCCTGTTCGTACCATTGGGTTTCATGAATCCAAAAAATTCTCCCCCAACCTTCAGGCTATCCGCCAGCTTTTGCAAAACAACAAGTTGCCGATTGGAATAATAGGTCCCAAAAAATGAATACGCCAGCTCAAATGCACTGCGGGGCAAATCCGCCCTATCTATCGTCGCCGCAGGCAACTCCCGGTCAACCCCTCTCTTGGTAGAGGAATACCGCGGTGCCAATTCCGTTATGTGCAGGGCATCACCAAAAAGGTCTTTTAACCCCATGGGGACTAATCGATTGCCCGCACCTATTTCCAACAATGGCGCAGGGCCAGCAACGTACCTCTTGGCATGTCTTGCCATGGCCCGCTCAACCCCAAAAGTAAAGGGCCCCAGAGGTGAACTAGTCGTGTACCGAGCGGCAACCTCGAACGGTCGCGTGTCGTTGTAACCCGCCGTGAAGTCAATGTATCTCTGAAAGAAACCATACGCAGTTGCCCCCCGACGTACAACGACTTCGGACGGTGGAGCCACAGAACGGGGCAAATCAATGTGACGGGCAATCCGTCCACATTCGTCCGTGAGTTGTTGTGCCAACGGTCCTTGCCACACCGCCCCCATGGGCCCTGGAGCCTCCGCGATTTCCATACCTTGCCACGAAGCTACACCCTGTGTCATTTCCAGCATATCACTGCTCCCTTGGTTGACTCACTGTTGCCCTTGCCCATAACGGGGGTAGTTTAGGGCACCTAATAACGACAGAAAGCGCTTCGTAGAAAAAAACTGCTTTTCGCGCAACGAGAATCCACAACATCACCATTAACAGTGACAACGCGATTATTGAGGATCAATGTGACGCAATGCCCTGTATAATGTCAATTATTACAAGCGGTTGCCCTGTAATAAAAAGGTGTGTTTTTTCCGCAACCTCTTGCCGGCCCTGTCGATACAGTTTTTGATGCGCAAAAAATTCACCTTTTTTTCAATAGATTTTAAGTTGCGGTTTCACTAGAGTTTCTTTTCTCAAAAAAACACCTTCAAAAGGAGTCACCCCATGAAAAAAATGATTGTTCTGTTTTCTTGTTTGGTCCTGTTGC
>AMFJ01007885.1_pt1 | contig 13556 bp, 12 predicted proteins | sample 427208 | NCBI WGS metagenome assembly AMFJ01 (sample SAMN02954298, study PRJNA114691) | groundwater metagenome | biome: aquatic; feature: subsurface aquifer; material: sediment; isolation source: subsurface aquifer sediment | place: USA: Rifle, CO | collected 2008-08
AATGATTAACTCTTATTAAAAACCACTAGAAATATCTATCGTGGTCAAAGCCACAATTAATTTCTACAGCCAGAGCATATCACAGATTGAATTAAAAATTAAAGAGCATCTTAAAAATTATTCAAAATTAAATCATCAGGTTAAGTTGCTTAAAAGTATTAAAGGTATTGCAGATAGAACAGCCTGGCAAATATTATCTGAATTACACTTTGGTAATACTATATGTGCCAAAGCTCAAGTAGCACATTCAGGATTAGCTCCAAGACAATTCCAGTCAGGATCAAGCGTGAATGGAAAACCTAGAATCTGTAAAACTGGAAATAGAAATCTTCGAAAAGCACTTTATATGCCTGCAATGTGTGCTTTAAGGCATAACAGGCAATTGAGCGAGTTTTATCACCGATTACTTTCCAAAGGAAAATTGAAAATGGTTGCTCTGGTTGCTGTTATGAGAAAACTGCTTGTTTTGGCAATTGGTATTCTCAACAATGATAAGCCCTTTGACGAAAATTGGGTTGTTAAATATCAACAAAATTTTGCTCTTGCTTCTTGACTTTTAACATACAATCTACTTTGTCTATATAATACCAAAAATAACCTAATATTAACTTATCTTACCCTTTTTTTGTATTTGGTCTAAAATAGATCTAATTGGTAGAGTGGAATCTCTATCCCACCAGATAAATATTGAATAATAGCCAGATTAAAAAGCGAGAAAAAGTGATGGAATTAAGAGCTCCAAAGGGAACTAAAGATATATTACCTCCAGAGTCAGAACTATGGCAGTATATGGAGGATAAGGCCAGATATATTTTTAATAAATCTAACTATAAAGAAATTAGAACCCCTATTTTTGAAGCCACAGAATTGTTTGCAAGAGGAGTAGGGACTTCTACCGATATTGTAAATAAGGAAATGTATACTTTTATCCAGAAGGAAAGAAGCCTGACTCTCAGGCCTGAAAACACAGCTGGAGTTTCCAGAGCTTATATTGAACATGGCATGCATAAGATGCCATCACCCTTAAAATTATGGTATAAAGGCCCAATGTTCAGATACGAAAGGCCTCAGGCAGGAAGACAAAGACAATTTCACCAGTTGGGAGTGGAAGTTTTTGGTATTGCTGGTGCTAGTGCTGATGCTGAAGTAATTCAAATGGCTATGTGGTATCTTGAAGAACTTGGAATTTCTAATTTATCCCTTGAAATCAATAATATTGGCTGTCCAAAATGCAGGGAAGAACATAAGGAAAATATAAAAGAAGCGGTAAAAGAAATATTACCTCAATTTTGCGAAGATTGTCAGGTGAGATTTGTTCGTAATCCACTAAGAATGCTGGATTGTAAAAATCAAGAGTGCAAAGACCTTATGCATACTGAAGTTATTGATGAAATTATAAAAGAAGATTATGTATGTGAAGAATGTTCAGACCATTTTTCAGAATTACAGGAATATCTTAATGCGTTAAATATTACTTATGAAGTCAATAAATTGCTTGTAAGAGGCTTGGATTACTACAATAGAACAGTATTTGAAATTACCAGTACAAATCTGGGTGCTCAAAATGCAGTTTGTGGCGGTGGAAGATATGATCCTCTTATGGAAATGATAGGCGGCCCTTCTACTCCTGCTGTCGGTTGGGCAATGGGAATGGAAAGATTACTGGCGCTAATGCCAAAACCTGAACTGGAGAAACTCCAGATATTTATAGTTTCCAATAATACTAAAGAAGCACTAAAATTAACTGAAGAACTCAGAAAAAAAGGGCTTGTTGCTGATTTTGATTTAGCTAACAGAAAATTCGGTAAACAACTGGAAAAAGCCTCAAAGTCAGGGGTACAATTTGCCCTTATATTAGGTGAAGATGAAATAAGCACAGGAACTATAACAGTAAAAAACCTTGAAACAGGCGAGCAGGAAAGACTCGAAAAATCCCTTGCCCTGCAAAAACTTGACATGTTTTATAACTTATAAAAGTAACTACGTCACTAGTACTCTGTTTCAGTAATTATGATGGTTATTGCAGGAGGGTATGTTTTCGTAGGAACCTATGAAATGCGAAGGCAGCAAAGCTGCATTATTAAACTCTATAATCATAATATTATTACAAGAATTAATGAGTTTAAGTTTGTGCCTTTGGCACCAGTGACGGAGAAAATTTACCCTCCTAAGCTTATGAAACAATCCACTAGTCTATTTCTTTAAAGATATTTTTAATTGCATTAACTTTTTTATTAGCCTGCTCTTTAGGAGCTTTCTTTTTCTTGACGCTTACTACATTAAGCATAGCAAGAGAATTCAAAGAAGCTCTTAGCTGTGCACTTCTATCTACAAACTCTGATTGCTTTAGTTTATCGTTTTCCTCTTCAGGTTCTTTTTCTTCAGGCCGCATATATTCTTCTCTTGAATTTTTTTGCTGCGGAGTCCCGCCAACATTGCTGTCAGCGCCGGTAAAATTTATATATGGCCTAATAAATGCTCCATTTTCGGGCATTTGAACAGTCTCCTAATATCCTCTACTTAATTTTCAGAAATCACCTAAAATATTATACATGTTGTTGAATATTTTTATAACCCCTGACAATTATGTTTATTCCTCATGCATAAAAAACGAGATTTTTAAAAGTTGATAGTGAAAATAGTTTCTGCCAAAAAATCTTAAAAGTCTGTAATATATACTAATAGAAATAATAAAGAATTGTTTATTAAGCTTTAGAGCAGAATCTGAATTTCTAAATATAAATATCTCTTTTCCCTTGCTCAACTTCGCTTAATTGAGTTTTAATTTTTTCCTTTACTTTCTCGTCAGGAATTTCTGCAATATGCTGCTCGATAAGTTGTATGCCGGCTTCTTGTGTTTTTTCGCTGGCATAATCAATTAAATATTCCTTAAATGTCAAAAGGGCATTAGGCTGGCAGAATCTCTGGATCAAGCCGGGTTTAGCATAATCCATAAAATCTTTTCCTACTCTTCCAAGTCTGTAGCAGCTGGTACAGAAGCTTGGAATAAAGCCATGAGTTGATAACTCGTATATTACCTCATCAAGGCTTCTTGTATCGCCTACAGAAAATTGTTCTGTAGAGTTATTTTCTGCTTTGTAGCCCCCTGGGCTGGTTTTTGATCCTGCACTAATTTGAGAAACCCCAAGGTCAAGGAGTTCTTTTCTGAATTCAGCTCTCTCACGTGTGGATAATATAATTCCTGTATATGGCACAGCTAATCTTAAAACAGCAATAATCTTTTTAAAATCTGTGTCATTTATGGCATGTGGTGGGGATTCTGAAATATCAGACCCCTGCGCTGGTTCTATTCTTGGGATGGATAATGTATGGGGGCCTACACCATATTTTTTATCCAGATGTTCGGCATGCATAAGCATAGCAAGAACTTCAAATCGGTAATCAGTCAACCCAAAAAGAGCACCCATGCCAACATCGTGCAATCCTGCTTCAAGAGCTCTGTCCATTGTTTCGATACGCCAGTCATAATTTGCTTTTAATCCTGATGGGTGCATGGTTTTATATGTTTCTTTATGGTAAGTTTCCTGAAATGACTGATAAGTTCCTATTCCAAAGCTGCCCAAACGTTTAAATTCTTCAACACTTAGAGGCGCAATATTAATATTAATGCGTCTTACTTCGCCATTCAGTATTTTTTGTTCATAAATTTTATTAATTATTTTTTCGACATAATCAAGATTGCATTTGTGAGTATCTTCCCCTGCTACCAGTAAAAGTCTTTTATGTCCTGTATTTACAATTTCGCGAACTTCATCCAGAACCTCATCAACAGAAAGCATTTTTCTTTGAATATTTTTATTGTCTATTCTGAACCCGCAATAAAGACAATTGTTAGAGCAGTAATTACTTAGATAAAGAGGTGCAAACAGAACTATTCTTTTACCATATATATTTTCTTTAACCGTTTTGGCTGCTTTAAAAATTTTTTCCAACAAATCGCTGTCGGCTACGTTGAGTAAGACAGCAGCTTCTTCCAGATTTAAACCTTTTAAAGATAAAGATTTCTCCAGAATTTCATTAACCCTGTTTTTATCCGGCTTTGTATCAATTAATGCATTAATTTTGTTTTCATCTATAAAAATTCTGTTCTGGGTTTCCATTTAATCACCTCATTATATGGATCTTAACAATTTTGTAGCTAAAAATTTGGAATTCTTTTTGTATAGAATTTATTGACTAAAATTAATTAGGAAAATTCTCACAATTTAACTCAATACTATTTTACCTGAAAAATACTTGAGAAACCTTAAAAATATTAATTTTGGGCAGGAATTATATTATTTAAGGGATGAACGGGAATTAGGTAAAAATTCACGTTTAGTTTGAATTAGATACTATAATGTTGTTAAAGTGAAAAACATGATACATAAAAGTTATACTTAAAATTTTAGAGTTGTATTAGGTCTGTTTTTGTTTTATCTACTATAATATATTGAATTTATATGTGTGATAAACTAAAATAAAAAGTTAATTTTTTAAGAATAGCTAGTAGTGGAGAAAATTATGACAAAGTGTGGTTCCAGCTGTAATTGTTCATGCACAGCCAATAGAGAAATACCTGAAGATCTTGCGAAAATTTTCGCAAATTACTCAACAAAAGGCAGAGACAGTTTAATTCCTTTGTTACAAGATGTTCAAGAAAAGTATGGATATTTAAGCAGCGATAATTTGCTTAATGTAGCTGAATATTTAAGCCTTCCGGCAAGTAAAGTTTATGGTGTTGCTACATTTTATAACCAGTTTAGATTAGTGCCTCTTGGTAAACACATAATTCGGGTGTGTAGAGGGACGGCATGCCACGTTAAAGGTTCAAGCCAGATTCTTGATAAATTTCAGGCAGAATTAAATATTCAGGCTGGAGAAACTACAAAAGACGGTTTATTTACATTAGAAACAGTTGCATGTATCGGAGCGTGCTCAATAGCTCCTGTAATAGCAATTGATGATGAATTTTACGGAAGATTATCTCCAAAAGAGATTCTTCCTTTACTTAAAAAATATAGTGATAAAGCCAGCTAAATACCGCCTTTACAAGTAACCGGGTATTATTGGAAGGATCGTTAACTTATAAAAGTGACTGTGCCCCACCCTAACAAGTAACAGGGTATTATTGAGATAATTGAGGACTTATAAAAGTGACTATGTCACTCGTGAATATTGAGAAGGGTTAAAATATGACAGACAAAATAAAAATTTTAGTAGGAATGGGTACTTGCGGACTTGCTGCAGGCGCTCAGGCAGTTTATGAGGCAATAAATAATACTTTAAAAACATTGAATATTAATGCTGATGTAGTATCTACCGGATGTGTAGGATATTGTCAGAAGGAAGTTATTGTTGATATTCAAAAGCCTGACTTCCCGAAATTATCATACGGTGATGTTACTGCTGATAATGTAGGAGAATTATTAAAATCAGTTCTCGTTGACGGTAAAAATAATAGTGCTCTGGTTATTGGTAAATATAGAACAGAGAATGAAGTTAATAAAGAAGACTTAGCTCAGATTCCTTATATCGATGAATTACCTTTCTTTAAAAAGCAAACAAGGCTTGTCTTAAAAAATTGTGGACACATTAATCCAAAATCTATAGATGAATACATAAGTGTTCAAGGATTTGAAGGACTGAAAAAAGCTTTTTCAATGCAGCCTATAGATGTTATTGGCGAAGTTAAAACATCAGGCTTAAGAGGAAGAGGCGGCGGCGGATTCCCTACAGGAATGAAATGGGAATTTGCATATAAAGCTGAGGGTGACAAGAATGAGCTTTCTAAAGAGAAGCAAAGCTCCTCTTTAGACACTCCCGCTTCGCCTAAAAAATATATGGTCTGTAATGCTGATGAAGGTGACCCGGGGGCGTTCATGGACAGAAGCGTTCTTGAGGGTGATCCATTTGCGCTTATAGAAGGTATGACAATTGCTGCTTATGCATTTGGTGCCAATTATGGTTATATCTATGCTAGAGCTGAATATCCTCTGGCTATTGAACACTTAGAATATGCTATTAAAGTTGCTAAAGATAGAAATCTTTTAGGTGATAATATTTTAGGCAGCGGCTTTAATTTTGATCTTAAAATCAAAAAAGGTGCCGGTGCATTTGTTTGTGGCGAAGAGACAGCTCTTATTGCTTCTATTGAGGGCAAAAGAGGCATGCCAAGACCAAGACCTCCATTCCCTGCAGTAAAAGGTTTATTCGGTTGTCCTACAGTAATCAATAACGTAGAAACACTTGCCAATGTTCCCGGTATTTTAAGAAATGGCGGAGAGTGGTTTGCTAGTGTAGGTACTGATAAATCAAAAGGAACCAAGGTATTTGCTTTAACGGGCAGAATCAATAACACCGGATTAGTTGAAGTGCCAATGGGCATTACATTAAGAGAAATTATTTATGAAATCGGCGGTGGAATAACTAACGATAAAAAATATAAATCTGTTCAAATCGGTGGCCCATCAGGCGGCTGTATTCCAGAAGAGCATTTAGACATTAAGATTGATTATGAATCATTGAAAGAAGTTGGCGCAATGATGGGATCAGGCGGACTTGTTGTTATGGATGAGTCTACCTGTATGGTTGATGTTGCCAAATTCTTCCTGGAATTCATTACAAAAGAGTCCTGCGGTAAATGTATTCCTTGCCGTGAAGGAACTATGAGAATGTACGAAATTATCAAAGGCATCACAACTTCAAGAGAAAGCTTAAGTGATGAAGAAAACCTACAGAGATTTAAAGGTATTCTCTATCTTAACCGTCTTGCTGAAGTGGTCAGAGATACTTCCTTATGCGGACTTGGTCAAACAGCGCCAAATCCTGTATTAAGTACATTAAGATACTTCAGAGATGAATATGAAGCACATATATATGACAGAAAATGCCCTTCAGGCTACTGTAAGAGCTTACTTACATATTCTATTAATACAGAAGCTTGTATCGGCTGCGGTTTATGTAAGAGAAAATGTGCTAACGATGCAATTATTGGTGAATCCAAAAAAGCACACTACATTCTTAGCGATAAATGCGTTAAATGCGATCAATGTAAACAGGCTTGTCCGGTTAGCGCTATATCTGCCGAGTAATTTATATAATTATTTAAGTCAATCAAAAGCCGTGAAATTTTGCTTCACGGCTTTTTGAAATATAAAGGTGCCTACTACCAGAGTTCTCTTGGTGTGTAATGTGTATGAAGCAATTTATGAGATTTTTCACCGAGTGGTGCACCTAAGAATTCCTCATATAGCTTCTTAACAGCAGGGTTATCATGGGATTTTCTTAAGCATAAATTTCTATCTTCATCGTAAATTGCTTTAGCGCGCTTTTCACGGATTTCTTTGCTGGTTGGAATTGGTTGACCGCCACCGCCAAGACATCCGCCGGGGCATGCCATTATTTCTATGAAGTGATAAGCAACCTCACCGGATCTTACTTTATCCATTACTTTTTTAGCATTAGCAAGACCATTTGCAACAGCTACCTGGACTTCAACTCCTTCAAGGAAACTCCATTCAGGAAGTGCATTTTCGATTACCAATGAAGCTTCTTTTACGCCTTCCATTCCACGTACAGGGTGGATTTCGAGGTTATTAAACGGAACTTCGCGACCTGTAACGAGTTCATATGCTGTACGAATAGCAGCTTCCATTACACCACCGGTAACACCAAATATTACGGCAGCACCGGTAGATATTCCCATAGGAGAGTCATATTCACCTTCTTTTAACTCCATCAGGTTAAGTCCTGATTGTTTGATCATTCTGGCTAATTCTCTGTTTGTGAGTACATAATCAACATCTTTATAGCCACTATCACACATCTCAGGTCTATCAGCTTCGAATTTTTTAGCTGTACAAGGCATCACTGAAACAGTAACAATACTTTCAGGGTTGATACCCATCTTTTGAGCGTAATAGGTTTTTGCTAAAGCCCCGAACATTTGCTGAGGTGATTTGCAGGTAGATAGATTTGGAAGCAAATCAGGATAATAATGCTCGATATAGTTAATCCATCCTGGTGAGCAGGAAGTTAATAGTGGAACTGGAACTTTTTCACCATTAACAAGTGCTTTTTTAAGTCTGGTCAAAAGTTCTGTACCTTCTTCAAGGATAGTTAAGTCAGCGGTAAAGTCGGTATCAAATACACCGTCAAATCCCATTTTCTTAAGTGCGGTAACTGTTTTGCCGGTTACACGTTCACCTGGAGGAATATTAAATGCTTCTGCAAGAGCAGCTCTAATTGCAGGAGCTGTTTGAACAACTACGTGTTTTGTCGGGTCATCTAATGCTGCCCATACATCTTTTGTAGCATCCTTTTCTGTTAATGCTCCGGTCGGGCAGCGGTTGATACATTGTCCGCACATTACACAGACTATTTCTCCAAGGTCTAAATTGTATAAACATCCAATAGAGCTTTCTTTACCTCTATGAACAGGCTTGATAGCTTCTACGCCCTGAAGTTCTTCGCAAACTCTGACACATCTGCGACAAAGTACGCATTTATCATTGTCTCTAACTATAGGTGTAGCTTCTTCGATTTCGTATCTTCTTTCTTTTGGCCTTTCAAACCTGGTTTCTTCAATACCGTGCTGAGCAGCAAGGGTTTGAAGCTCGCAATTCAAATTTCTCTTACAGGTGAGACATTCACCGTAATGGGTTGATAATAATAATTCGATTATCATTTTTCTTGATTTGCGAACTTTTTCAGTATTGGTATTTATCACCATGCCATCTACTACAGGAGTACTGCATGCTGTTTGAAGCAATCTCTGTCCTTCTACTTCAACAACACATACTCTGCAAACACCTTTTAAACAAAGATCACTGTGATGGCATAGAGTTGGAATATGAATATCATTTCTTTTTGCTAATTCAAGAATTGATTCATTTTCCTTTGCATAGCATTCTTTACCGTTAATTACAGCTTTTGTTCCGGTTTGAACTTGAGTTTCCATATATTATTTCTCCATAATTTGAATTATATCTACAGATCTTCTCTAAAGTTTTTATAAATATACACAAAAGGATTAGCTGAACATTGTCCTAAGCCACATTTAGAGCTGATTTTCATTACTTCAGCCAGTTCAAGCAATGTCTGCATGTATCCATCTGGCAGACTTTCTCCTCTGTCTAACTTTTCTACTGCATCTAGAATTTTAATGTTGCCTTCCCTGCAAGGTGTACAGTGCCCGCAGGACTCTTCAACAAAGAAGTCCATAAGGTTTTTCAGTACGTGTCGCATATTACGTGAACGGTTAAATACAATTATTGAGCCGCCTGGAGGGAATCCTTCATAAGATATAGGTTTATCAAAGTCTTTTTCACCTATGGTTATGCCGGCTGCTCCACCTATTTGTACTGCTTTAGCGTTTCTGGCACCTACAAGATCCAGTAATTCCTGTACTTTGGTGCCTAAATCCAATTCAAATACACCGGGATTTTCGCAATCTCCTGAGATGCTGAATAATTTGGTGCCGGATGATTTTTCTGTTCCGTACTTTTTAAATTCATCAGCTCCATGAGTAACGATAAATGGTACATAGCCAAAGGTTTCCACGTTATTAATTACTGTAGGAGATTCAAGGTAACCACATTGTACAGGGTAAGGAGGCTTATTTCTTGGTTCACCTCTTTTACCTTCCAGTGATTCAATTAATGAAGTTTCTTCTCCACAAACATAAGCGCCGGCATTTAATCTGAATTCAATATCGAAATCAATGCCTTTATTCAGGATGTTTTTCCCTAAAAAGCCTCTGCTTCTCATTTCATCAATTTCAGATACAAGAGTATTAAGCATCCAGCGATATTCTGCTCTTAAGTAAATGATACCTTTTGTAGCACCAATGGCATGAGCTGCAATAACCATGCCTTCAACAAGTTTTTCAATATGTTCAAGCAATAAAACTCTGTCTTTAAATGTTCCTGGTTCGCCTTCATCAGCGTTACAGATTACATATTTCACATCACCAGGAGCGTTTGCAGCTAATTCCCATTTGACTCCGGTAGGGAATCCCGCACCGCCTCTACCTCTAAGGCCTGAATCTTTAATTAATTTGATTATATCACTGCTATCACGTGATAGGGCTTTTTCTAGCGCTTCCCCTGCTTTATAGTCAGGTGAAAGTAAACGTTTTCTTTCCATATTAGTACTCCTGCTTATAATTTATTTTAATAATAGTATTACAAGTGCTTTATTGATGAATTTATTACCTATTTTTCTTTATTTTTATATTCTTTTACTATTTCTACTGCTTTTTTGGAATCGATTTTTGAATAAACAGCATCGTTTACTAACATAGCCGGGCCCTGATCACACATTCCAATGCAGCTTGTAACTTCTAATGTGAATAGTCTGTCATCAGTCGTAGATCCTAATTTAACCCTTAATTCTTTTTCCAGCGCTTTAATGATTTCATCTTTACCTGCTAAATCACAACTTATGGTTTTACAAATTCTTATAACATACTTGCCGGTTGGCTTGGTGTTAATAAATGAGTAAAATGTTGCTACACTGTAAACTTCATTAGGACTTATAGCCATCTCATGAGCCACATCACGAATTAGTTCTTCAGTAAGATAGCCCTTTTTGGCTACTAATTCCTGTAGAATTGGAATAAGATATTCTCTTGTATGTCCACATTTTTGAACAATTTCACGAACATCTTTGTCTACTTGCACTGCTTTCATTCATTTTTCTCCTATTTGTTTACTTGTTTTGAAATTCCCATTTATAAGTAAATTATGCAAAACTTTCCAAAATTAAAATCATTACTTTTCTTGGTAATCTGGCTATAGACAGCAAAAATATATTGTGCATAGATTATCGATTTTAATTTATGCCGTATATTTAAGCTGTATATAGATATTTGACTTCGATTAAAGCTATTAGTAGTCCCCCTAATTGTTTTTATGGCATTTTTGGCCATTATTCAAGTATTTATTAAAATAATACTTCTAAAAACAATATCAACGCTTTTTGGTATTAATCTATTATAGCAAATTTGTATTTTTTGCATAGAGAAAATTAAGCTTAATAAATTGCTAGAATCAACTAAATCATTTGATTTTTAAATCAAGTTTGAAATACAATAAGAATGAGATTAAATAGTGATAAATTTCTTGATTGATCAAAGAGTGGTGAAATCGCCTAAACTAAGTTAACGGTTATAGCACTGAAGTAGATAACCAAGTATTATGGAAAGATCAATAGCTGAAAAAGTTACTGTGTCACTGATTTATTTAGACTTAATTTAATTTTTTTAATTATCGTAATAGCACTGCTAGAAGAGGAACGTGATGGAAAAACTGGAAATGGATATAGTAAAAAAGATAAAGCTCACAATAAATGGAAGAGAAGTAGAAGCACCTGAAGGCTGTACAATATTAGATGCAGCTAAAGCAGCAGGTATTAATATTCCAACTTTATGTTATCTTGAAAACACTTCTGTAACGGGAGCTTGCAGGATATGTGTTGTTGAGGTCGGCGGTGCCAGAAATTTAATCCCGGCATGTGCTTTCCCAGCTTCAGAAGGAATGGATATCCAGACTCACTCTCCTAGAGTAAGACAAGCCAGAAAAACGATTATAGAACTCTTAATAGCAAATCATCCTCCTGATTGTCTAAAGTGTGAAAGAAACGGAACCTGTAAATTACAGGAATTAGCTGAAGAATATGGCGTAAGAGATGTACGTTATAAAGGTAGAATGAGAGAAAATCTCCCTGATTTAGCTTCTCCGTCAATAGAAAGAGATCCTGAAAAGTGTATCCTTTGCGGCAGATGCGTTAAAATTTGTGAGGAAGTTCAAAGCGTCAGTGCTATAGACTTCACAAAACGTGGATTTGACACCATTGTTACTCCGACATTCAACAAAAGTCTTGAAGAAACAGTTTGTGTAAACTGTGGACAGTGTATTATGGTTTGTCCAACTGGCGCACTAAAAGAAAGAAGTTCAATTAGACAAGTATTTGAAGCTATATATGACACTAAAAAGCATGTAATTGTTCAAACAGCACCTGCTATTAGAGTTACAATCGGTGAAGCTATGGGAATGGATTCAGGTGTAATTTCTACAGGTAAGATGGTAACCAGTTTGAGAAGAATTGGTTTTGATAAAGTATTTGATACAAACTTTGCAGCTGACTTGACTATAATGGAAGAAGGCAGTGAATTAGTGGAAAGAATCACTAAAGGTGGTGTCCTTCCAATGATGACTTCCTGTTCTCCAGGTTGGATCAAGTTTATCGAGCATTTTTATCCATCATTAATTCCTAATTTATCAACCTGTAAATCTCCGCATCAAATGCTTGGAGCTTTAGCAAAGAGCTATTATGCACAAAAGCAAGGAATAGACCCAAAAGATATATTCGTGGTGTCCATTATGCCTTGTACGGCTAAAAAATATGAATGCCAGAGATCAGAGATGGAAGTCGATGAGATTCGCGATGTTGATGCGGTTCTTACAACCAGAGAACTAGTCAAAGTTCTTAAATCCCTTGGCATTGACTTTGCAAGTCTGGAAGAAAGCAAATTTGACAGCTTATTAGGTATAGCCACCGGTGCAGGTGATATTTTTGGAGCATCAGGCGGCGTTATGGAAGCTGCATTAAGATCAGCTTATTATCTCATTACAGGCAAAGAACTTTCGTATATTGATTTCTATTCAGTAAGAGGTCTTGAAGGAGCAAAAGAAGCTGTAATACCAATAGATGGTATGAATCTTAAAGTTGCTGTTGTTAATTCTCTTAGTCAAGCCAGAAAATTAATGGATAGAATATTAAAAGGTGAAGCAGACTATCACTTTATAGAAGTTATGACATGCCCGGGCGGATGTATTGCCGGTGGTGGTCAACCAATTAATACTGATCCCGAGAGAATAAAAGCCAGATTGAAGAGTATTTATAAAATAGATGCTAATAAAGGTTTAAGAGCTTCATATCATAACCCTGATGTGCAGAGAGTATATGAAGAATTCCTCAAGAAACCACTGAGTGAGGTTTCTCACAAGCATCTTCATACACATTATGTAGAAAGACCCGGAGTATAACCGATAAGAGTTTGGCTTTTGGAATAATAAAAAGGATAATCTAATTATGGAAAAAACAGTTCTTTTAGTTGATAAAGATGAAGAATTTTTAGAAATAAACAGGCAGGAATTAGTAGCTCAAGGATTCAAAGTAGCGTTAGCTAATTCAGCAAAAGAGGCAATGGAAAAATTTAATTCCGTTAAGCCTGACCTTGTAATTACGGAAATTATGCTTGAAAATGTTGATGCAGGGTTTAGTCTGGCTTATTCTATGAAAAAAGAAAAGCCTGAAATACCAATTATCATTTTATCTGATATCGTGAGAAAAACAGGTATTGTCTTTGATCTTAATTCAAAAGAGGAAAAAGATTGGATTAAAGCTGATGAATTTATAAATAAGCCTGTTAATGCCAGTAGCCTCGTTTGTAGAGTAAAAAGATTCTTGCATGAGCACTAAAAACAATAAAAATAATTAACGTATTTTTCAATATTTTAATAAAAGAGACCACTTTTAAAAGTGGTCTC
>AMFJ01036175.1_pt1 | contig 13556 bp, 8 predicted proteins | sample 427208 | NCBI WGS metagenome assembly AMFJ01 (sample SAMN02954298, study PRJNA114691) | groundwater metagenome | biome: aquatic; feature: subsurface aquifer; material: sediment; isolation source: subsurface aquifer sediment | place: USA: Rifle, CO | collected 2008-08
ACATATAGTTATTATTGATATTTTTTTATTTTTCTGAATTATGCATTATAAATTCTGCATTCAATTAAATTCTCTTTTGTCTTTTTCCTTTGCATCCACCGAACTGGATAGCAGTATTTTCTTTGATATATTTGATATCGATAAGCCCGATTTCATTGACAGCCTTGAAAACACCGTCTCTTGCCAATCCTGCTCATCTGAAAATGATACCGATCTCTTTGAGTCCGATTGTCTGTCCTTCTTTCAAGATTTGTTTTGTTAACATTTCTGCAGCATAAGGCGTGCTTTTTTTAGCTCATTTGTATCCGAGTTTTCCAGTTCCTCATCCAAGGATTCTATTACCGTTTTCATCTACCAAAGCAAGAATGGTATTGTTGCTAGTAGTTTGTACGTGAAGAACTCAGCTATCCAACTTGATATCTCTTTTCTTTTTTGGGGTAGCGTTTTTTGCTTTTGCGTCAACAACAGGTGTAGCCATAATTTAACGAAAATAAATTAATAAAATACTTAATAAGATTGAAAAGTTGAAACATTGAAAGATTGAAAGGTTAATTTTTTCATGTTTCCATGTTTCCACCTCTCCATATTTCCATTACTTCTTAAGTACTGGTCTTACTTTGTTTCTTCCCATAAGTTTTTTTGCAGTTTTTGCATTCTTTCTAGTCACTTGTCCTCTAACAGGTAATCCAAGGTTGTGTCTCATACCTCTGTAGCATTTGATTTCCTTGAGTCTCTTGATAGCAAAAGCGATTTCTCTTCTGAGATCACTTTCGAGAACGTATTTTAGGATTTGTTCAAGAATCTTTTTTTGTTCGTCTTCTGAAATATCTTTCACCTTTTTGAGGTAATCGATTTTTGCATTGTCAAGAATAGTCTTAGACCTTTTGAGTCCAATACCATAGACGGCAGTAAGTCAGATCCAGATAGATTTATTTTCTGGTAAAACGTGTCCTGATAATCTAAACATGGGGTGTTAAAAAAACAAATAAATATATTAAACATACACTATACAGTCAGTGTAAAATTATCCTTGTCTTGCTTTGTGTCTAGGGTTTTTTTTGCAGACAACATAGAGTATTCCCTTTCTTTTGACTATTTGGCAATACAAACACCTTTTTTTGAGAGAAGCTTTGACTTTCATCTTAAGCAATTGCTACTAAATAAAGCTAGTTATTTCTTATAATCATTATATCTAAATACAATACGTCATTGACTCATATCATACTGATTGATTTCTAATTTGACTCGATCTCATATAATGATTGATATATTAGATTGACTCATTCTTCATGATTTTTTACAACGTACAAGAGTGTCTACATCTTTGAGTTTCACCTTGAAAAATCATGCAGGTAATACCTCTAGAACTTCTCCATCTCGTTCCAAAACTCATTCTTTACCCATTAATGTCAATTTTTTTAATTTCTAAAAATGACTCATGTGGTCTAAATCACATCGTTCTCTGATATCTATTTTTTCTCTTGAACTTTATGACTCTGATTTTTTCTCCTTTTTGATTCTTGTTTACGATGCATTCAACTTTTGCATTTGCAATATAGGGAGCACCTACGACCACTTTAGCTCCTTTGTCATCAAATGCCAAGAGAACAGTATCGATAGTCATTTTTGCTCATTCGTCCAAATCCACGTTATCAACAACGATAACATCTCCTTCTTGTACGATATATTGATGTCCTTTAACTTCTACAACAGCATACATTATGACTTATGTTTTATAATTTAAAATTTAGAATTATATTAAACGATCTTACCTAACTGAGCAAGTGTGTTATATTTTTTCTTGTTTGTCCTATATGCATTAGAGATGATAGCTTTTAGTCTTACATATCTTCTTGCACTAGGAAATTTGAACGAAACGAATTTTCTGTATCGTTTAGTATTATAGTGTTTTTGCTTTTTAGCTTTATCTAAGATATGAGATGCCCAAAGTTCTTTCTTATAGAAAGAAATCATCCTTTCATTGGTATTAAGATCTCATGTTCTTCGTATAGTAAATCCCATTGAACAAAATTTTGACAAATAAAAAAAACTTTTTAGCCGTGTGAATATATCATTATTCCATCAAAATGCAAGACATTTTTACGTATTTTCATGCGTAATATCCAGGATTCATTTCGACGTCTAAAGGGTTGGGCTCGGAGCTTGAATAGAACCCGCGCAGTACTGCGGGGCAGGCCGTCACATAGGGATAGTATCCCTGGGTGGGTTCATTATTGGCTACGAGTTTTTTAGTTTGTGATACTATATTTGTATTTATATAATTGTATTTGCCCGGAGCCGGAATCGAACCGGCACGACATTTCTATCGCAGGATTTTAAGTCCTGTGCGTCTACCAATTCCGCCATCCGGGCAGACAGATCCGCCATTCAGGCGGAAAACAATCTAGTAGTTGTCTTATTTAACTATCTCTGCGTACACTTTGTCAAATACTAATGGAAAAGCGATTGCGATATTAGAAAGGACTTTTCTGTTTACGAGGATATGTTTTTTAGTCATATTTCCCATGAAAACACTATATCTAGTTCCTTTTTCGCGGACAGCAGCAGACAATCTTTCGATTCGAAGTCTTCTGAAATCTCTCTTTTTCTCTTTTCTGCCTTTGAAAGCATGTTGTCATTGTTTAACCAATGCCAATCTTACTTGTTTGTATACTTTGCTTCTTCAAAGTCTGAATCCTTTTGCAAGTTTGATGAATTTTTTATGTCTTCTTTGTCTTTGAAGACCGTTCGTTACTCTTACCATTTGAACTATTGGTTATAAGGAAATAAAGTTTTTACTTTTTTTACGTATGTCTTAGACAATGCTTTTCCATAACAATCGCTTTTATTGTTACTTCCTTTATTGGTCAAAAGATGATTGTTACAAGCCTTTTTGAACAATACCTTTTTTGTTTTGGTGATCTTGAATCTTTTTTTTGCTCAAGAATGCGTTTTTAATCCTTTTCCCATGATGTTATTTACTGAATAAAATGATACTATATCCTTGTGCTTCTTGTTTTGGGGTTTCAAATTGAGATTTCCCATATTCTGACAAGTCGCCTTTTATTCTTACAAGTTTTTCTATAGCCTTATTAGCGTATATCTTTTCTCTTCCTTTCAACTTGATGAAGAACTTCACGTTATATCTTTCTTTCAAAAATTCGATCGCTTTTTTGATTTTCATCTGGAGATCATTTTCTCCGATGGCATAATTGATTTTTAGTTCTTTGAGTACCGTAGGTCTCTGTGTTTTTCTTTTTTCTTTATCGTCCTTTCATTTCTGATACATGTATTTTCCATAATCCACCATCTTGACTGTCGATGTCATTGTTTCTGCATCATATCTCATCTGCACTAAGTCCATACCTTGTTCTCCTGCCATTTCAAGCGCCTTTTTTCTAGGAAACGTTCATAAATTCGTTCCTGCCTCATCTAAAATGATGATATTGGGTGCCTTAATCTGTTCGTTAAGGTATACCATAAACACTCTGTCTTTATTAAATGTTTTTGGGGCTATAGCCATATACTGATACAAATGTAAAAATAATGATGTACTCCCGGCGGGATTTGAACCCGCGATCTTCACCGTGAGAGGGTGACGTCCTAGACCACTAGACTACGAGAGCATAGTAATGGAGATCGCAATATACCGCCAAATTAATTAATTATCAATTACCAATTATCAATTACGAATTTGAAAGCATAGATCTATTAATTTTTTTTAATCCGTAATTCTTAATCTGTAATCATAATTTACCCTTGCCAAGAATCGAACTTGGATCCACAGCTTAGAAGGCTGTTGTTCTATCCATTGAACTACAAGAGCATAAAAAATAAGTTTTTAACTTGGGGAGAGTTGGATTTGAACCAACGTAGCCGTGAGGCGTCAGATTTACAGTCTGATGCAATTGACCGCTCTGCCATCTCCCCAAAACTAATAGAGAATGAATAATTAATAATTAAAAATGAAAAATGTAGGTATCTTCTTCCATCATTATTCACTTTTCATTATTCATTAATTTTTTTTAATGGTGGACCCTAAGGGAGTCGAACCCTTCGCCTCCTGCGTGCAAGGCAGGCGCTCTAGCCAAATGAGCTAAGGGCCCATAACGATGTATGGACACGTTTATTGTACTGCTGGGGCATTAGTAAGTGTTGGAAGTGCTTCTGTAGGAGAACTTGTAGGGATCAATCCAAACAAAATTAAGAATCAGATGACCATGATAGCAAAACCAGAGATGACAAATCCATTTCTTGTTCCTCATAAATTTTTGTCAAACCACGCAATATTTCCAAAGATATCTGCTATAGAGACAGAAAAATATATGATAGCTCAACCCATTCATGCAACCAATAATCCGATGATAATCTGTTTTGCCATAGTCTTTATTGAAGGAAGTAAGTAGCGGATAACGGGACTCGAACCCGTACGAACAGAGCTGAAGTCTGCTATGCTACACCAATTACATCATATCCGCAATTGAAACAACAAAAAAAACCTCGTGGGTAGTATATATAGATATTTAAGATAAAATCAAGCGCTTTTAGGACTTTTCTCTCTCTATTCTTTTATATCTCAAGACAGTCAGTATTTTTATAATAGGATCAAGAGTTTCGGGTTTTCAACAGACGTAAAATTCCATATAGGGATCAAAAGGACATCATGTGTCGATATTTGACTATTGATGATTTTATTTTTAATGTCATTTTGACCCATAACTAAGGGAATATCAAAGACTACTCAAGTGGACAATCACTTGCCTTTGCCAAAGCAGAAAGTGTTTGTTCCCCTTCTAGATATATCGCACCCGGCATCTCCCATGTAGGAACTCATTTGAGAGCAGAACAGCGTTCAGGTTCTTTTGTGCATTCTACATAGGTGATATATTGGAAGCTTTTACCGAACGTCTCTTTTTGGTTTAGACAATGTGAACATGTCACACTACCATACATCGTCACTCATTTTGTTGTCAGACACTGAGCGAAAGTATCTAGATTTTGTGGAGGTGTCTGTTGAGCGCATCCTGCAAAAAATATCACAGAAAATATTCATAACAAAGCAATTTTTTTCATACTACTATATATATGGGATAAAAATCGTGGCAACATGGTAATTTTTTGTCTAGGGTTTTCAACTAAAAAATAAATTTCATATATCAAATGTTAGATTTGACAAAAAGGACCCTCCAGGATATAATTAGACAGTAGATGGAAATATGGAAACCTGCCTGCCGCAGGCAGGGATGGAGAAGTGGGGAGATTGTCATTTCGACCGAACAAAGTGAGTGGAGAAATCTTTTTAAGGGATCTCTCGATATACTCGAGATGACAAATAAAAAAAATATCATCATCTTTCAATGTTTCAACCTTTCAATGTTATTGAATTATGGAAAGACCAAAAGAGCTTCAATACTATAAATTATCCATCGAAGACGCATTGTCTGATCTTCAGACATCTTTTGAGGGTCTTGGAAAAGAAGCCGTTGGTATGAGGGAAAAGATATATGGAAAAAATACGTTGATCTGACTCAAAAAACAACCGTTTATATTTAAATTTTTTAAGCAGTTCAAAGATATCCTTATCATATTGCTTATCGTGAGTGACGTGATATCGCTTTATCTGCAGGATTTCAAATGAGCGACAATTCTGACGTTCATCATATTGATCAATGCAATCATAGGATATATCCAAGAAGATAAAGCCGAAAGGATCATGGAATCGCTCAAAAAAATGCTCCACCCCAATGCTAAAGTCAAAAGAAATAGTACGATGATAGAAGAGCTTGCTGAAGAATTAGTGCCATGAGATATCGTATATATAGAAGAATGAGATAGTATACCCGCAGATATGAGAATCATCCAAGAGTCGGAATTTCAGACCAATGACTTTTCACTTACAGGAGAATCTAATCCGCAAAATAAATTCACACATGAGATAGCAGGTGATGTTCTGCTTTCTGAAAGGAATAATTGCGTACGGATGGGAACAACGGTTGCAACAGGATTTGCATGGTGCGTGGTATTTCGTACGGGTATGAATACCGAGCTCGGAAGGATAGCGAATCTAGCGGAAGAACAAGTGCCTGAAGATACGCCATTGCAGACTGAGATGAAAAACATTGCAAAAAAACTTACAATAGGAACGCTTATCCTATCTGTAATTTTGATGATTGTTGCAATCCTTGCACACTTCACTCGGAACGAGGCATTCATATTCGTCATAGGAATCTCTGCATCGATGATCCCACAAGGTTTGCCTGCACAGGTAAGCATAGCGCTTTCATTGGCCGCCGGAAGATTAGCGAAAAATAATGCACTCGTCAAACAGTTAGCATCCGTAGAAACGCTCTGATGTATAAATGTCATCTGTACAGATAAGACAGGGACACTCACAAAAAATGAGATGACAGTAAAACACATTTTACTTGGGTTTCACATCTATGATGTGGAAGGCGATGGATACGAACCTCTAGGAAAGATTTTGAATCCAGAGACACAACGCCCTATTGATAGCACATTTATATTCATACGAAAACATTTTTTCAATACCTTATTTCTTGCATCAAATGCAAAGATAAATCTTCCTGATGATGAACATCTTACGCGATATACGATAGGTGATCCCACAGAAGGAGCATTGGTCAGTCTTGCACAAAAAGCATGACACAACACAGAAACGCTTGGAAAGTTATATACAGAGATTCATCAATATGGATTTGATTCCGTAAGAAAAATGATGTCATCTGTCCGTATTGTCGATGAAAAAAAATATCTGTATGTGAAAGGATCTCCTTCTGCAATCATAGAAAGATGTACGCAGATCTATGATGGAAAAAAAATCAGGAAAATAACCGAAGAAGATAAAGATCAGATAGAAAAATATGTAGAAGAGAACGCAAATAATGCGATGAGGAATATCTCTTTTGCATATAAGCCATTAGAGACATATGATGCTTGAAGCAAATGGCAGGATATGGAAAAAGATCTGATATATTTGTGATGTACAAGCATCATAGATCCACCGAGAGAAGAAGTGTTTGCCGCAATCAAGTCAGCAAATGAAGCGAAGATAAAAATCATCATGATTACGGGAGATTATGAACTCACTGCCGAGGCGATAGCTAAACATATAGGATTGGAAGATGGAGAAAAACTGATTATGGTCACGGGAGAAAAACTGACCAACATGTCTGATATTCAACTTGTAGAAACATTACAGAAACCGGTACCGATTATTTTTTCTAGGACATCCCCGGAAGATAAACTTAGGATCGTTAACTTACTGAGAAAAACACATAATATAGTCGCAGTGACGGGTGATGGAATCAATGATGCACCAGCCCTCAGGAGCGCAAATATTTGAGTAGCAATGGGAAAGATAGGGACTGATGTTGCAAAGAATGCATCAGAGATCGTATTGCTTGATGATAGTTTTCATACGCTTGTATATGCGATAAGAGAAGGAAGGATCATCTTCCAGAATCTCAAAAAAATAATATTGGCATGTATCACTTCCAATGGAGGAGAACTCTTTACAGTCTTGCCGAGTTTGTGAATGACAGCATTTTTTGGGCTACCGATGGCAATCAATCCCTTCCAGATTTTGGCCATAGATATGATCTGAGAGATGTGACCGTTGACTGCACTTGCACGAGATCCTGCACAAAAAGATCTGATGAAAAAATGACCAAGAAATGTTGCTGATCATGTAATAGACAAAACTGCAATCATAGATCTCATCATCTCTGGAGTATTGATGTGAGGTATCGCATTTACGAATTATATGCTCTATTTTCTTACTCATGGATTTACGATTTATAGTTTTAACACTACTACACCCTATTATGCGATAGCTACTTCTGTGACATATACGAGCATTTTATTCTGTCAGTTTGCAAATATACTTTCTCGTAGAGCAGGAACAGATTCCGTATTCACTTCATATCTCCGATCAAATAAAAAATTATTATTTGCATTCTGAATTTCGATCACGTGTATCATAGTATTAATCTATGGACCGGTTATTCATACGTATTTCGCATTCGGAACTATGAGCATTACAGACCGGTTATTTCCTATCGGTGGTGGAATGGTGTTCTTGTTGATACGTGAAATGCAAAAATACTACAAGAGAAGAAGGATACAAAGAAATTAAATTGAAAAATGGAAAGGTTGAAAAGTTGAAAGGTTAATCTTTCCACTTCTCCATCTCTCCATTTTTCCATATTTTTTTTTATTATTCAGCTGCTCTCATAAGCATAAGCATTACATATCCTCTGATCTCTTGAAGGTCAGGAGTGGTGTTTGTAATGATGCCTGCAGCTTTCAAAGCATTGAGATGATTGAGATAATACGGTATTCATCAATTATACTGTTCACCGTAAAGTGCTCTAGAAAGCACGGTACCAAATTCAGCTCTCGTCACTTCTCCATTTGGATTGAAGTCAGTGATTCCGACTCCCATGAGTCCAAGCTGACAAGCGAGTTTGATATAAAATTTCATTTCAGTAGATTGTTCGGCAATATCATTGAAGCTACATGAAGCTCAAGTATTAGGTGTCTTTCCCAAAACTTTGATGGTATAGTTTACCATCATTTTTGCCATATGTGCTCTGATGAGATTTCATGTGATATTCGCTTGTTGTATGGTGTCTATCGTAGTGATGCCGATACTATATGCGTAGAGATATGCATTATTCATTTCTACAGAGAACGGTGAATTTACGATACTTGCTGAAGTATTCAAAAGATATATAACGGGTGGAGTGGTTGTGATGGATCCTGTACTGCCCGTACTAGCACATGATTGACCTAGAACGCCTGATTGACAACTGCCTCATGGTTTGAGTGTATATATATTATTTACACAGAGAAGATCAGGAGGTGTGCATATTAAAATAGATGTACCTCATCATCCTCATCAACCACCGCCTCATCAACCCCCTCATGAAGCTGCTTTAGTGGTCACTACATAATTTCAAAGTATGCCACCAATAGTTAATGTTGCAGTGACTGCTGTAGAATTAGCACTAGAAGAGGTCAATTTGACTTTTATAGTATCTCAACTATACACCGTTCATGTCGTAGAGACAAAATCTCAGGTATTATTTATCTGATAAGTACCGCCAATAATAGTGATTTGACTACCGGTATTGATTCAAAGCAGGGTTATTTGATCAGAGGTATATTCTGTATTCAGCTCTGCACTACTCACCGCAGTAAATATAAATGCGTCTGGCCGACTATCTCGTAGCAAAATAAAATCTCATGTCAGAGAAAAATTGGAAGTGTATCATAGCATATCAAATGCTCTCACTCTCCGATAATAATTTTCTCACGTAAATAGATATATACTGGCTCAAGTGACATATACATTTCAAGTCGCTATCAGGGTACTCATTCCACTCGTATTGCTTATCTCATAATAATATCAGCTCGTCCCTCATGTGTCTACAGAAGCATTCCAAAGCAGATTAACGCTTCATGAAACATTCGTTCAAGAAATCGGCGAGAGCAGAACAGGTATGCTTGGTGCAGTCGTATCAAGGATGATGCTTGCGGTATAGAGTTGAGATTGTTTAGGGATGGTATCAGAAAAAATCACGCCGACATTTTTCACTCCGTCTCAAGAGGTCAATTGAACGAGTACATCCAATCCTGTCAAAGTGATATTTCAGGTCAAGATACCTACAATTCCAGCTCAACTCATTTGATAGGTTCCTGTTTTAGAAGTGGATAATCTTATGTTTACTCATGTGATATTAGTTACGCTTCATGACAAGAAGACTATTGATCATGTCACCGTAGAAGTCAGATTATATAAAGTGGTATATGCATTTATCCTTTTTCAGCTCACGGTTGTACCACTAAGTGACGCTAGTGAATCTCATCAAGAGAGGATTGCATTTTTTATATCCAGATAATTCAGATCCGATCTATACGACCAAGCTAACGATGCAAGCCCGGCAACATGAGGAGCTGCCATAGAGGTTCCATCCGAAAAAGCATATCCATTACCCAAAACCGTACTATAAATATCTACTCCGGGAGCTCATACATGAATGGTTCAAGATCAATAATCCGAAAACGAAGCCAATAGATCATCATTATCGGTAGCAGCCACCCCTATGATATTATCAAGTCATGTCCGGCAACTCGTTGTTGTAGAATAATCAGCGGGAATAAAAAAATATCCGCTAAGATGTTGCAATCCAGCATTACCTGCAGATGAGATTATCAGTCACGGAAAGTTTCTGACGGCATCATATAAAGTCTGATCGAATGCACCGTTACACGTATCGCTTGATCATCATCGGCTAGCATTTATGATTTTGGCTCCATTGTATTTTGCGAAATCAAATCATTCCGCTATATCTTCAGTTGTGAGTTCATTTCCACTTCATGCTCTGATAGCCATAATCTTTGCATTAGGATTTACACCGACCCCCCCCGTAGCGTTATTCATCTGTGCACCGATTATCCCAGCAATATGTGTTCCATGAAAATCACTTCCATTGGGAAAAGGGTTGATATCGTTATCATAAGAATCATATCCATAGAGGCATGATCACATGCTTGCTCCTGTGGGGCTTAGGCAATTCACTCAACTCCGCATATTATTTATCAGATCCATATGATTGTAATTCACACCATTATCTATCACAGCGACAATTGTTCATGTAATAGCTGTATTTCCATTTCAAGAAAAGATATCCATTGCTTGATTTCGATGGATATCAGCACCACTAGTCCCTACCGTACCATTCACATTTTGTCAGGTATTTTTGAGTCACCGTAATTTACCGAAATCTGTATCATTGGGATTGGAAATTTCTATCTGATACACAAAATTAGGCTGGACGTATTGGACGTTAGGATCAGATTCCAATTGTGTTATCTTATCTTCTACGGTTTGATTATCTTGTATTTTCAATACGGCGATATTATCACGAGACAAAATATTTTGAGCATCAAGATCATTATTTTCTTCAAATGCATTGAGTTGCAATCCACCAGAAGATTTTTTCAGATTAATCTTTTCGGTTTTGAATTTTACGATAACTTCTCCTGGGACATATTGCGTTTGAGAGAGATCATTTTCTGTTGTGGCAGATATTTGCGTATCTATCGATTGTGCAAAGGTATATAGAAAATTGTTAGCTACAAGAGCAACAACAAAAAAAACGGTGAATATTTTTTTAAAAAATAACATATTGTATACAATCTAAATATAAAGGTTTTTTATATCTATAAGTATAGTAAACAATCTCTTTTTCAAGCTATAAAAATAAAAAAAATCCCCGCAATTTCTTGCGAGGATTTTTTTTATTTAATTTTTCCATTCTTCAATATTTCCACTTTTCAATTTTATTCAGCCGCTCTCATAAGCATAAGCATTACGTATCCTCTTACTTCTTTAAGTCGAGGATTTGTATTTGTTATGACATTGTTTGCTTTGAGTGCATTGAGATGATTAGTATAGTACATGTTACCCGTAGTATTGTATGTATTACCATACAATGCTCTAGAAAGTACGGTACCAAATTCTGCTCTTGTTACTCCTCCGTTAGGATTGAAGTCAGTGATTCCTACACCCATGAGTCCAAGCTGACAAGAGAGTTTGATATAAAATTTCATCTCAGTGGATTGATTAGCGACATCATCAAATATACAAAGTGCTCAGGTATTTGGAGTTCTCTTCAAAACAGTGACAGCATAGTTTACCATCATTTTTGCCATATGAGCTCTAATAAGTCCTCCTTCCATATCTGCTTGTTGGATAGAATTCATAGTCGTGATACCGATACCACGTGCATAAATATATGAGTTATTCCATTCAGTTGTATATTTTGATCCTATGATAGATCATGTATATCGTATTGCTTGTCAATTGAGTGCTCAAGTGGCTGACCATGATGCTTCACATGTTTTATCATAAAGACTTGGTGAGTTGTCTCCGCTTAGACAGACATCTTTAGCTACAAGAGATCATCCACCTCAACCGCCATTTCAACCGCCACCGCTTGTAGTTGTCACTTTAACGGGAGTAAAGTAAGAAAGGTGATCTGTTCTGAAACTACATACTAAACTAGAGTTTAATGTACAACTTGAATCAGGAGTATTTGCCACCCAGGTTCATCAATTTTCTGATCTATAGAGATTAATTGTATCACCATTGGTTCCCGATGCCACAACAAAACTTACATTGAAATATGCTCCAGAGATGCTTAATGAATCTGTATCAGATCATGCTTGGATAGCAAGAAAAACAGTATATGTTATTGTAGAGGTATCTGTTACTGCTGATCAAATTTCTGACTTTGTAGCATTACCGCTATCTAAAGAAGCAAGATTTGTTGGTGGAAGTAATACTCCATTCCATGTTCCTGAAGCAGTAGTGATTGTTACACCGCTCATGCTGAATGTTAAGGTATTGTTTGCTGAATCTGTAGAGACAAGATTTAATGTTCCTGTACTTGTGAAGACTATTCCTGTCGTTGTCGCTCATCATATATCTACAGATCATGTAACTGTTGTTGTTCCTGTCAAACTATTAGCATTCACTGTATTTGGCATAGTGAATGAATCGATAGAAGATTGTATTCCTGTATATCCATTATTCATTCCATACACCTTGAAATAATAGGTATCGCCCTCTGTCAGTCCATTGATCGTGATAGCATGACCTGTTGCAGTTGCTCCTGTCGCTAGAGTAGAAAAGGTTCATGAATTTGTTCCATATTGTACAAATCACAGTGCGGACAAATCTGTATCAAAATCAATCCTTACAGATGTTCAACTGAGAATATTGCTTGATATGTTACTTGTAGTACTGAATCTAGCAATAATAATAGTAGTGCTGATCGTGGTAGTTCCATCTTCAGCTGTCACTATAACAGTCAATGTTCATGTTTGTCCTGCTGTTAATGTAGTTGAAGTAGTTCATGTCACTGTTGCAAATGCAAAACTTTTGGTAGGTGTTGCTGTGATATCACCCGTATAAGTATAAGGAAGCCATACGGTATACCCAGTTGTTCAACCCGTAAATGTAGGAGTGAATGTTCACGTATTTACAGTCAATGAAGTCAGTATAGCATCGGTAGATGCTGCTGTCCTTGTTACTGTAACAGTATAAGTTTTAGTAGAAGAATCTTGAGCAGTTACTACTGCAACCAAAGTCCCAGTACTTCCTGCTGTTGCTAAATTCAATGATGTCGTTCAAGTAACTGTAGCAAAGGTATTATTTTTGGTAGGAGTAGAAGTGAGTGTTCATGTCCATGAATATGCGAAATTCACGGTATATCATGTGACACCGCCACTAAATGTAGGAGATAGTGATCATGTACTTAGAGTCAACGATGCAAGATTAGCATCAGTGGCAGGAGCAGTCCTAAATATAACTATAGAATATCCTCCTGTTGTTGTTCAATCTTCAGCAGTAACAACTACTGTCAAAGTTCAAGTCACTCACAACGCTAACGAAGCAGAATAAGTTCCTGTCATTGTAGCATAGATATTGTTAGCAGTAGGAGTTATAGATACCGCTCATGAGAAAT
>AMFJ01002736.1_pt1 | contig 13529 bp, 12 predicted proteins | sample 427208 | NCBI WGS metagenome assembly AMFJ01 (sample SAMN02954298, study PRJNA114691) | groundwater metagenome | biome: aquatic; feature: subsurface aquifer; material: sediment; isolation source: subsurface aquifer sediment | place: USA: Rifle, CO | collected 2008-08
TTTACTGTCCAACCGTATAAATTATGTAAATTTTCTTTTATTGAATTAGTGTTTCCATATTCATCCATTTTCCTGCTTACATTATCGGCAACTGTTTTTTTTGTTACATTAGCGCCTCTCTCTCTGGCCAAAATCTCAATCGCCCTATCTTCAATCATTTTATTCATTAGTTCTTTTTCCCTTATTTTCAATCTTTTCTTGCCGTCATCCGTATTAAAATCAAATCGCAAACCTAGAGAGGAAAAATCTTGGCTCTCATAAAATTTTCTTATGGAAATTAAATTTTGATTAATAGAACCGATTGATATAAAATTGAAACCGTCAATTATGACAGCTGGGAGGAAGACTCTGTTATAGATATAATTAGGCACGCTTCTGGAAGAATTGAATCGATAAATAAATACAGCTCCGATAAGAAAAAGTGCCACGACAAAAATTGCAACACCATGCGCCAGAGTCGTAATTTTAATTTTTTCAGTTGTTTCTTTTTTGCTTTTTCTATTGGTACCCATATTTTACTAGAATAATTAATATTATTGACAAATACTCACTTCCCTTTGACGACACTCCACCATTTTTCATAATTGGGCAAATTGTGTTGATATTTATCCTCTTCGTTTTTTGCTTCATCCGCTTCTGCTAATTTATCAGAAGCGCCCAGTACCTTTTGACTTGGGTGCACGACTACCAATTTTTCCCCCAAATTTCTCAAGCTCAATCTATCTTTGGCCACGCTTTCTTTATAATAATCAGACTTCAAATATTCTATTTTTTCTTTTAAAAAATTATTTTGAGCATTTAAATTTTCTGCCTCTAATTCCAAACTGCTGATTTCGTTTTCAATAATCTTCGATCTTCTGATTTCTTTCAAAGCAGGAATAGAAAAAAAAGCCAACACTCCAAATAAAACTGCAAAAAATGACAAAAAATAAAATATTTTCATTTTGTAAAGTTAATACCCTGATTTAAATTATAATTTACGCGTTTCACGTATTACCGAAGCTTAATTTAACTAATTGTTAGTAACTATTTAGCTCTCTCCGAAGCCAATCATTTTCCTCTGTCTCTGCGAGTAATTTTTGTACTCAAAAATTGCGTGGCAGTCCAGAAAAATAAATCTTAATATTAAATACATTCCTGGATTGCCACGGGAGTACCCTCGCAAAGACATATCCCTTTTGCCCGAGAGGTCAATGAAAGGTTGCATATTCAAATACACAATCTTAATATCCTGTAAAAGCTGGGGCAATTAAAAATCCCACCATCGAAACCACGGCCAAAACAGAGATTATTATCCAAACTATTCTTATTTTTTTTCTTAATTTTCTCATATCATTCATTTTAACTAATTATTGGTAAAAAAACAACCCTGGGAACAATAGTCAGTAACCAGTAGCCGGTGACTAGTAATTTATATCATTTGGCAAACATTTTGTAGAATGAATTATGAATTAAGTATTATGTATTATAAATTCACTCCGTGCTGTGTCATTGCGAGTAATTTTTGTAATCAAAAATTGCGTGGCAATCTCGTTTTTTGTGTACTATGAATAATAAAGCATTATGCACAATTAATTTAAATACATTCTTAATTTTAAAAAAGATTAATTATTTTTTTAACAAATTATATGATTAATTTTTTCAACAATATAAATAGCTTTTTCTGAAATAATTAAATTTTTTCTTTCTATTTCTTCTGATATAATTCGGTGATTATCATTTGAAATATTAGAATCGAAAGTCCATTTTAAATATTCACGAACACTTTGGATTTCTTCATTAAACGCATTGATATGAAATTTTATTTCTAATAATCTAGTAAGCAATTTATTATCTAAAATATCGAAATTCATCGAATTAGAATCTATTGTGCTTGTTGATATTTTCTTAAAACTGAAGGCTGGTTTATTTTTTTTGCTTCGTTGGTTGTAAGCACTTAAAATCTCCGCCAATTTAATGTCATCTCCACAAAGTTTTTCTAAATGATCATAAATATTACCATCAGCGCCAAGGTCTTTAAAGTTTTGAGTTTGTGCTTTTGTCCACTGAAATGTTTTTATATCAACAGTGCCGTAGTCAGTACGGATTCTAAATGGAAGTGGCGCTAATCTTATTTTTATATCCCTTAGTTCGCTAATAATTACTTGTTTTAAAGCATTTTTTTTATATTTATTAGAAATATAATTTGTTATGCCTGGGCTTAAAATTCCAAGTAGCCAGCCCAAAATTATATATTTTATTTCCATATTTTATAATTAATAAAAAATTCTATGAGCAAAATTTCACATCAAACAAGGCGTCCAAAAAATACTAAAACTTATCCAATTTTACTCCTCAAATACTCATAATATTCCTCACTTTGTCCATTTTTAGTGGTGTAATTTTGTAGAGCTTTGATTTTGGCTTTTGCCCCGATCTCTTGGCGCGTTTGTCTATTCATAATTAATTTTTCCAGTTTTTCCATCCACGCATCGCTGTCGTCTGCCACAAAGCCGTCCACTCCGTCTTCGATAGCTTCGCGAAATGTCTGGGTCGCAGTAACAACAGTTGGGACGCCGAGGATGCCTGCTTCAAAAAATTTAAGTTCAGACTTTGACTCACAAAAAGGATTATTTATTTCCAATGGTGCAATTATAATATCTACTCCGGCCATATTTCGATAATTTTCCTCTCGCGGAACGTAGACCATCTTTTTAATTCTTTTTTCATATTTCTTGAATTTATCGCTGATTTCCAAAGGTCCGCCCAAAAATAATCTTAGGTCTTCATATTTATCCATCAGTCGCATGAGCACGTCTTCAATAGTAGAAAAATCCTTGTCGTGGCCATGGGCTCCGCTAAAATAGCCGATCACAATTCTTTCTAACGGAAAATATCTATTAGCTAATTTTTTTTCATTTATCTTCTCCACTATCGCCAAATCACTTTCAGGCATTTTATTTCGCACCAAAATCACTCTTTTTCCTTCTTCTTTTAATTTTTCCGCCAAGTAAATTGTACTGGTAGTGCAAACTTTGACATAATCATCTTTGACAATTTCTCCGCCTACTCCGTTTTCATAAAGTTTTCTTTCAAAAAGATTCATCTTCTTAAAAAAATCCATATACTCCAAATATTTTTTGTCGAACACCAAATCATCAGTATCAAAAATAATCGTCTTGTTTTGAGCTTTAATTTTTGCAATCATCTTTTTTATCCGAGCATCGCATAATGTCCGATTGAAAACAAAAACCTTAAATCTTTTTACGTAACTAATCAAGAATGGATTATCTTGAATAGTAACCGCACATTTAAAACCATGCAATTCTAATTCCTCAGCTACATATTTAGTTCGATAATTAGAACTATCACCTACTCCTCCAGCAATAAAAAGAATATCACCCTTACCCACTCGACCAAAAAGCGCCCAGAAAGATTTCCAGACTCTTTTCCCACCGCCAATAATTCCGTCTCTTTTGATGGTATGAATAGCCTTGCCGAATTTTATTAACAATAATTTCATGATGATATAAATCGCTAATCTACTCGAATCAATATCGAATAGTCTCTAATATAAATTTATGTATTTACTTTATCTTTTTTATCCATCCCTCTTTTATTCTCTCACTCAAAAAGCGGGAAAGAGTGATAGACAGTGACTAATAAGTGTCGATGTTAAAATGCTGAAATGTTAACATGCTAAAATGAGTATTATTCCGTCGACTCTCCTACCTGAAACTTCAAATCTTTCTTCAAAGTATCTTCTTTGGTAAATTCCCCATCTTTGGTTTTAACTTTAACTTTTATCGGTACTTCTCCTACACCTGATTGTTTTTGCATCAGTAACTTGTAATCCCCCTGCCTCACGCTTTCAGGCAGTTCATATTTTAATCTCACTTTCGTTTCTCGATTAATTAAAACATGCAGAGTAAAACCAAAATAAGATTTGTCGAAATCTTCATCTACCAAAGGATAGCTAACCATTTCTCTTTCCAGTAAAGTAGCTCCTTTGGGAGCATAAATCCTCAAATAGGAATGATAATCGCTCGTTCTCCAGTCACCATAAGTAGCTGTATGTTTGTAAGTAATAAAAACATCCGCTATTGGTTTCTCGCCCGTTAAATCAACATTATATTCAATATTGCGCTTAATGTAGTAATCTGATTTTAGAGCGCCCATATTGGCATCCACCATCATGAAATAATCTCCTCCCCAATCAGTAGTAACGCCTCCATCCCAATGCACATCCCTAATCTGTCTTTGTAAATTTTCATCTACAAAATTAAGCATCACATCTTTATTGCGAAGTTCTCCCAGGACAAAAGAAGAGAGTTTGGAAATATTATTTAAGCTAGTCAGTTTCTCGGTCATTTGAACTGCCAAATTTTTCATCACGTCTTTTCGATGCTGAGTATCGATATCTTCATTCAAAAGATATTTCTTTTCCACAATTTCTTCCAATTTTAAGACTGCATTGCCACTATTTAATTCTACCCCGTTGATATCAATTGGCCCAGTCAAACCAAAAGCTCTTTCAAATGTAGTCGCATTTACGGCAATCACTCCGTCAAAATTATTATTTCCGCCTGCCAAGCGATAGAAATACTTGGCTTTTTCCACGTTAGTAGGATAATCGGGAGAGAAATTGGAATCTCTAAATTTCCATTTCTTTAAACTCATCATCTTCTCAAAAGGATAGGGTGCGGCAACTTTGGCAGTAATTCTTTGATCCAATAAATTAGCATCTTCAAAAGTAAGTCCCGTTACTTCTCCATCTTTTATTTTTAAAACTGCATATTGACCCAAGAATCCGCCACCTGGACGAAGTTCCATATTATTTTGAAGCAACAATAAAAATCTTTTTTCTATGCCATTTTTTTTCGTAAATTCACTCACCAAAGCATCGATAGTTTGCACCTCTTTTTTGGTATCTTCCTTTATCGGAAGCAAATTGATAACATTTTTTGCTATTGAAATAGAGTTGGCCACCATTGCAACCTTATCACTCTCTTTAAATAAAAAAAATCCCCCACCCCCGATTAAAATAATTATTAAACTCGCTAAAATTATTCTTCTTTTCTTACTCATTTGTTTTTAGTTCATTATAAATATTTACAATTTTTTCTGCTGAAGCCTCCCAAGTAAACTTTTTAATTGATTCTTTGGAAATCTTCGACAACTCTTCTATTTTATCTCTATTTCGGAAAAAATACAAAATTCCTTCCACTAAACCGTCCGCACTGAAATCTTTTATGAAATAACCCGCCTCTCCCAGATATTTGCGATTGTTTTCCCGGTCGAAACAAATCACCGGAAGTCCCGCTGCCATATAATGTAAAATCTTTCCGCTAGCTTGCCCGACTTGGGAAGTTTTTGGATCAATGGCGACATCTCCCCGTTTATTTACCCGGGGCAAATCAAAATAGTCCAACGGACTAAATATTTCTGCTATTTTTTCCAAGTCATTTTTTCTTATAAATTCTCTCACATTTTCGACAGGCCCGCCTGCTAAAATAAATTTAATTCCAGAAAAATTCATTTTATTTATCTTCAAAATTGCTTCCAAAAGAATATCTATTCCCTTATTATTTACGAAAGCGCCTGAATAAATAACTGTCATTTCGCCAGGATTCTTTTTCTCCAAAAAAATATTTTCATATTTTCCCGCATCCACGCCATCTAAGATCACCTCTAATTTTGTATTTTTCCCCAATTTTTTTACCCGCTCCATCAATTCACTTGAACTGGTCAAAGTAAAATCCCCCATTTTAAAAATAATTTTTTCCAAAAAATTAAAAATTCTCTTAACAAAACCATTGTTTAAATATCCATGCGACTCCATTTCGCTTACGAGCTCCCCATGAAAATCAGCTACTAATTTAATCTTCCTCCAAAAAAATATCGTTCTGACAACCCAGCCAATTAGGACTCCTTCATGCAAATGAGCATGAATGATATCCGGCTTATTTAAAAAAACTATTTTAGAAGTTTTCCAGATGAGCAAAATATCCAATATCACTTTCTGCCAATCCGCTCCAGCCTCTTTTTTGTTATACCAAAAAAGAAGCCTCACGACACGATAAACTTTTATTTTTGAACTTTTATCGATTTCTTTGATATTGCGCCCCAAATGATATGTGACAATATCAATGTTAACACCTTTTTTTTCCAAAGCCAAAGCCTCTTCCAAAATTCGCATTGGAGTTCCTCTGTCCACAAAAAATGGCACCGGTGCAACCATTAATATTCGCATAGCTTATGTAATAAAAATCTAATTCACAGCTTAATTGTGCGAATTAATTTACAATTTTCAATTCACAATTTTCAATAAATTTACAATTTTAAAATTTCCATTGATAATTTATATATTGATCATTGAATGAAAATTGATTATTGATTATTGAAAATTAAACTCTAATATATCTCGCTGTATTCATTACACTCTCTTAAATTATACGTAAAGCAACTCAACTATTATGCAACGCTTTCTATTTTTCCACTACTTCCAAACATATCCATTTTTTTCTTCACCACTTCTGTCACTGCATCTCTGGCAAGTCCCAAATGCTCTCTAACATCAAAAGAAACTGATTTATTACCATCAATCGTTTTGCCCAAGCTGGTGATAAAAGCTACTCTTGAAGCTGTATCCACATTAAAACAGTTTATTCCCCTTCTCACTGCTTCTACGGTTTTTTCTGTTTCCCAATCTGAAGCGCCGTGCATAATCAAAGGCATATTCAAACGTCTATTAATCTCTCCCAATCTTTCATAATCAGGCTCAGGTCGTTCTTTGGCAAAATCATGGGCATTACCTACGGCTACTGCTAGCGCGTCTATTCCGGTTTCTCGTACAAATTCTTCGGCTTGGGCAGGGTCCGTCATATAATCATCCCAATTAATTTCCGTCGAACCCACCTCTTTCAGATAAGGGACATTTCCCAATTCACCTTGTAAATTTATTCCCCGCTCATGGCAAAATTGGGCAATTTTTTTGGTAGTCATTAAATTGTCCGAATATTTTTTTCGAGATCCATCATACATCACGGAAGTGAAACCAATTTCTATCGCTCTTTGCACCACCTCGAAATCCTTGCCGTGATCCAAATGAACTCCTACCGGAATCTCTGGATAATAGTTTTCCACTAAATTCTTAATTAATCCGTAAATCGCCCTTCCTCCGGCATAATCCATAGTTTTTTCCGTTACTTGAATTATCACCGGCGATCTTTTCTCGCTAGCCGCCTCCAAGATAGCCATGGTAAATTCCAAATTTATCGTGTTAAAAGCCCCCACTGCATAATTACCCTCGTTGGCATCGTCTAATATTTTTTTTACTTCTGTTATCATATTTTATACCGCAAATCTACAAATCTTTTTACAAATTTACAAATGAGCACCCTGCATTTTTTTATCTGTATATTTGTACTAGATTTGTATATATGTAGTTTTAATTATTTTTCTAAAACCTCTCCTATTTTGATAAAATCTATCGGATGCAGCGACTCTCCGCCTACTAACACCCCATCCATGCCGGAGTCTTCGCAAACTGAGCCGATATTCTTGAAATCCACCGAACCTCCATAAACAATCTTTGGCAATTCATCAAAACCTAAATTAAATTTATCAGTTAATATTTTCTGCATCAAAATTCGCACTTCCATAATTTCATCTCCCGTGGGAACTTTGCCACTACCGATTGCCCAAATTGGCTCGTAGGCGATGATAATTTGAGAAATTTTTTTCTCAGAGATGTCTTTCAAACCTTCTAAAATTTGTCTCAGCATAACGGTTTTAATTTCTCCGCGAGCTCTCTCTTCTTTGGTTTCTCCCATACAAACTATTGGAATCAAATTATTTTTCAAAGCTGCTTTTATTTTTTTATTAATAATTTCGTCGCTTTCATCAAAGCATCTGCGTCTCTCGCTGTGTCCGATTATCACATAATCTCCTCCAAAATTTTTGACCATCGGAGCCGAAATTTCTCCGGTAAATCTTCCCAACTCTTCTTCATGAATATTTTGGGCGCCAAAAAAAATAGCCTTATTTTTGATTTCATTTCTGAAAGCCTCTAAATGAATAAATGGCGGACACAAAACTATCTGAACATTTTTAAAATCCTTATTAGCCAAACCATTTTCTAAACCTTTAAAATAATTATCCCGCTCAACCTGGGAGATAATATTCATTTTTATGTTTCCAATTAATATTTTCATATTTTTGTTTACTGGTCTCTGCGAGTAATTTGAGTACTCTCAAATTGCGTGGCAGTCCAGAAGTTCACCCGTCTTCGCGAGAAAATATTGTACACAATGTTTTCGTGGCGATCTAGGAATAATATTTAAACATAATACTGGATTGCCACGTCGGGAGTACCCTCCTCGCAAAGACAGACCAGGATTGCTTTACTAGGAGTTTAAAATCATCCACAGGGATAATTTCAACCCTCGCAAAGACAGACCTACTTTTGCCATTAAAAAATTATTGTGAAGTTAAATTCCAATTACTATAATCACCTTGCGTAAAAAATTTATAAATCAAATAAAACGGTTATCGCCGTAACAATTATTCCTGCAATCAAACAGCCTAAAAAAATATAAGTACTGGCTTTTTTGGGCGGGATTTGAAAAATAGAAGCGGCTACCGCACCACTAAAAGCACCCGTCATCGGAAGAGGAATGGCGATAAAAATTATCAAAGCCAAAGCCTCCCATTTTTCAAAACTCTCCTTGTGCTTTTTGTGCAGCCTATCGATGTACTTCGTCCAGATTTTATGAATAAATGGCACTTTTTCGATAATTATTTTAGTGATTGGTTCAACTAAAAGTAATACCAAAACTCCCATCAGAGCATTTCCTAAAACTGAATATGTCAGAGCCAGCCACGGAGACATATTGTATTTTAAAATCGCTACGGGAATAGCGGCGCGCAGTTCCGTAACCGGAAGCATCGCCATCAAAAAAGTAGCCAACTCTTTGGGTATATTAGCTAAAGCGTTTATAATTATTTCTTGCATTTTATTTTTTGTAGCGACTCGAATAATTCAAATCTGCACCCGAATAACTCAAATAATGTATTTAAATAGATTTTATTTAACTTTCTTTTATTATATAGATAATTTAAGAAGATGTAAAACAGATAAATTCTATCTTCAGGTTCAATCTTTATTTACTGTCTTTGCGAGTAAATTTTGTACTCAAAATTTACGTGGCAATCCCATTATATTTCTCACAAAGCTAATGGTTATGTGAATCCTATTAATTACGCAATTCTCCCTCAATAAACACAGGAAGCAGTTATTTAACCTGCTTCCTGTTTGTGTCTAAGATAAAAAAACTAATCCAAAAGAATAAACCGACTTTTGCACCAGACCTTGCGTCTAGCTTCATCAAATTGCGCAAACGCGTTCCTCGTCGCTTCTTCTAAACTTTTTCGCATTTGCCGCACTTCTTTTCTCGAAACTTTTATCCTAGTCATTTTTAGTTTTTGCAAAGATATCACAATCAAGTCATCCCTTTTGACTTTAAATTTATTTTTTTCTTACTTTCTGATTTTAATATATAATTCTTACTTGTTGAAACTTTTTTACCACTCTTTTTTTCTAGATCCTTTCTTGCTTTTCCAGCCACACTGCCACCTTCTCGCGCCGCTAACTTATTCTCATTGAAACCAATTGCATTTTTATTTTTTGCAATTTCTGTTGTTGATGCTTCGCCCAGCATTGTAAAAATAAGCTCCAAATCATTCATATGATCCCGCAAATTTTCTCGCTTTAATCCCTTAAAGTTTTGATATTCACTCGGAGTCATTCCAAAAGTTGCCTTGGAAATTTCAGCGGTTAAAATTGCATATTCTAAACCTTCTTTGACTTCCCTACTTTTCCATTCATTTGTCAGAGTTTCTCTAACTTCAATGCCTCGCATTCTTTTTTCTATCCAAGCGTTAGAATATCCCTTAGCTTCATACAGCGCTCGCGTTCTTTTGGTCGCTAATTCAGGATCTTCTATTTCCTGTACTCTTTCATATCCAACCTTTGCCAACCAGCGCTTGAAAGGTTCAGCGTTAGGTGAAGGTATAGTTTGAATAATACGAAAAATCGTTTCGGTGTTGGCACAGTCAGTTTCTCTCATTTTACCATCCTGAGATACTAATTTCAACTGTCCGATTTTCTCGGACACTTCAAAAAATCCTTCTTTTATCAGCTTTTTCTTTAAATCACTCCAATATTTTCTTGATCTGTCAGTCTTAGTCAAAGCTTCGATAATATCTACTATCGAAAACCACCATTCATTTTTATAAATAATTTTTCTAACTTCTTTTTTTTGAAAAATAGCAATTTTAGTTGTGATCATTTTTGTAGCTTTAAATATGAAAATAAAAAATTATTTTTTAAAACCCAAAATCTCTTCCATAAACAATATTTCTAAACTTTTTAATATAAATCATTCTTTCATCTTCGTTCATTGTTTCTGTTTTTTCATTAAACTCCTTGGCCAGTTCATTAAAAATTTTAATTTTTTCAGGATCACTTTTTGACATAACATAATCTAATATATCAGGATATTTCTCTCTAAAATAAACATCATATAGCTTTATCTTCCTATTAGAATCATTCGGCATAGGCAGAACATTCAACACATCCTCATATAAACCATGATCCGTACAACTATCAATACTTTTTTTATATCTCTCAATATCTTGCTCTGTGAGTTTCCATGGCTGTTGTGGATAATTACCATTTTCAATTCCCATATTTTTTAATTTTACAAAAAATAAGTATACAGATTCTATCCTTAATTATTGTAATTGTTATTTCATTTTTTTATTTTCCCTAAAATTTCTTCAACTTTCACAATCTCGCTTTCGGCGCTGTTTCTTTTTTTGAATTCCACTCCGCCGGCTTGAATTGATCTGTCGCTTACCACGATTCGATATGGGATGCCGATTAAATCGCTGTCGGCAAATTTTTCTCCGGCGCGAGCGTCTCGGTCGTCAAAGAGAACTTCTATATTTTGCGCAGTTAAATCAGCATAAATTTTATCCGCCTGACTGCGAACTGTGGACTCGCTACCAAGAACTAATAAATGAACCGCAAAAGGCGCGATACTCTCGGGCCAAATAATTCCTTTTTCATCTGAAAATATTTCCGCCACTACGCCCATTAATCTCGTCACTCCAATACCGTATGATCCTAGATAAATTGATATTTGTTTTCCTTCTTCATTGGTAACAAAAAAATTCATATCATCACACTTAGATGTTCCAAAATTAAATATGTTTCCTACCTCAGCCGATTTTACTTTAGTCATTTCGTCTTTTGAAACTCCTAGCTCTTTCAGCACTGCGTCATCCATAACTTCTTCATTAACCGCTATGCCCTTTTCCTTGTTAATATAAATAAAATCCTCCCCTGCTTCGGTAATCGTTTGAAATTCATGACTATATTTAGTAAAAGCTCCACCCGCTGCAAAAGTTATATAAGTAATATCACCTAGGCCCACTCGCTTAAAAACATTCATATAAGCAGTTTTTACGCTTTCATAAAAAGCTAAGTGCCTTTTTTCATCGACATCATAACTATATAAATCTTTCATCACAAATTCGCGTCCGCGCATAATTCCACTTTTAGCTCGGAGCTCATTTCGAAGTTTAGTTTGAAATTGATAAGTGTAAGCAGGAAAATCTCGATAGCTGGACAAAAATCTTTTCATCATTTTAGTAATAGGTTCTTCATGCGACCAGCCAAACCCAACTTCCGTTTCATTTTTAAGTTTTGATTTAAACCAGACATCCACCACTTCATCACTCCACCTGCCAGTTGATTCCCAAACTTCCTTGGGCTGTAAAGATGACATAATGATTTCCTGTCCGCCAATCACGTTCATTTCTTCTCGAACAATTGTTTTTATTTTTTCAATAACACGCAGTCCCAATGGCAAGTAAGCATACACTCCCGCCATTTCTTTGTTTATAAAACCAGCCTTGATTAAAAGCTGCGCATTTTTGGACACTTCATCCTTGGGAAAATCCTTAGATGTTTTGGTAAATAATTTTGATTGTTTCATATGTTTTTTGATGAATTTTGAATTATGAATTATGAATTTCGAATGAATTTTTAATGATTAAAATTATAATGCTAAAAAATAATTCAGAAAATAAATTTTAAATGTTTGAAAAATTAAGAAATTAGGGCTTGAATCAAAATTCGAAATTAGAAATTTGAAATTATTTCTAAAATATTCCTCTTATTTTTTCCACAATCTCAAACTGGATAAAATCATGAAAGGTTACTACTACCATTAAGAGTAAAAGTAGTAACATTCCGATAGAATTCGCCATGTTTTCGAATTTGTGATTAACCGGTGAACCTTTTAATTTTTCAATCAAGATAAAAAATATTCTTCCGCCGTCCAGCGCCGGAAACGGTAAGATATTTATAATCGCCAGATTAATGCTAAGCATAGCGGCAAATTGTAAAACATAGGTAAATCCGAGAGCGCTCACTTGCTTAGTCATGATAGCAATTCCAATCGGTCCGGCCACATCCATCGCGGGCTTAGTGCCCGAAAGAAATTGAGCGAGAAGAGAGCCCAACGTAGTTATAATAAGAATAGTTATAGTAAAAACTGCTTCTAATCCTCGGCCGATTGCTTCATACCAAGGATATTGGATAAGAGCGGTTCTTGCCAAGCCCACGCCCAGCGCGCCTTGATCATCTGGAAATTTGACGCGAGGAATTCCTTTTAGTTCCAAAGTATCAGTACCCCGCACTACAGTTAAAATAATTTCTCGCCCTTTATTTTTATTGATATAATTTTTTAATTCCTCAACCTTTGTTATAGATTGACATTCCTGACCACTGGCACAAATTTTTGTTACCTGATCTCCGATTGAAAGCCCCATCTCTTTGGCGGGGGTGCCATCTGCTACCTGAGAAATTTGCACTTTAGCATCTTTTACTTTTTGTGTATCTTCAATTGCCTCAGGCGCTCCTTGAGCAAAAACAATCGCTAGTAAAAACCACGCTAAAATAAAATTCATTGTCACCCCAGCTGCTAAAACTTTTATTCTTACCCAAGCTGATTTACTTACAAAACTATCTTTTTCTTTTACAGCGCTTCCGTTTTCACCTTTGATATTTACAAATCCTCCCAGCGGAATCCAGTTGAGAGAGAAAATTGTATTTTTGGATTTGACTTCTCGGCTGCCCCAAATAATTTCATACTTTCCAGTCTCGTCGTTTTTTACCGCGCCCACAATTCGCGGTGGGAAACCAAAACCAAATTCCTCGGCCTTGATGCCGTTTCGAATCGCTATCAAATAATGTCCGAGCTCATGGACAAAAATTAAAACTCCCAAGATCAAAATAAAAATAATAGCTGTTGTCATAGTAAAAAAATATAATATTTAAAATCTGAACGCGCCACGGCGCATTCCTACTGTATTTAAAAAAATACAGTTATACCAAATCAACTTAAATATTATTAGTGTGTCATTCCGAGTGAAGTGAGTCCGACCCCAAGGAGGATGAACGAAATCGAGGAATCTAA
>AMFJ01000256.1_pt1 | contig 13524 bp, 9 predicted proteins | sample 427208 | NCBI WGS metagenome assembly AMFJ01 (sample SAMN02954298, study PRJNA114691) | groundwater metagenome | biome: aquatic; feature: subsurface aquifer; material: sediment; isolation source: subsurface aquifer sediment | place: USA: Rifle, CO | collected 2008-08
CCTTGTCTCTGGCGAGGTCGTAGTCCAGCTTCTCTTCGGGCGGCTTGTTGGGCACGAAGTTGATTCCGAAGAAGCACATGTAGGGCGTGATGCCGTGCGTCGGGACGAACCCGGATACAGAGCCGCACATCCCGATGTCTTCTCCATAAGTGCTCGAGATACCCTTGATTGCCGATACGAACGAGAAGAGGTCTCCGGTCAGGCTTCCGCCGAGGACATTCTTCTTGGTGCCATCAAGGTAGCAGACCTTGATATTCTCGAGGAACATGGCGAAATTGCCGGTCTCGACATCCACCTGCCCGTTCTTTGATGAAACTTCCAGATAAAAGGGAAGTGTTTTGGCCTCACAAAGCTGCACTATCTGCTGCCTCATATCCTCTAATGAGAATTTGACATGAGACTTGATCCTCAGGTTTGATACCCTGGGCTCAGGCGGTCGGGCGGTCGGCCTTCCGTCAGGCGTAATACCGTAAAATGTCTCTGCGAGAGCGTGCCCTCCTGGTTCGAGATTCAGGCGTTCGGATGAATTCCTGTCGGTGAGGAAGCTGGTGACAACTCCTCTGTTGAGCAGACAGACATCCTTGGATCTGGTCCCCTCGTTGTCGTACATGTAGCTTGCAACCAGTCGCTTGTTGTTCGGTTCGCAGTAGATGGACATATCCCGGAACGCTTCGAATCGATCGTTATAGCGAGCCAGGTTGGTGCCGATCTTGTCCTTGAATACCATGGAGATGTCGTTTGCGATGTAGGAGCCCGAGAACATATGGGCGCCGAGAGCCTCGTGGAAAAGTGTGTGGACTGCTGCCGGATCCATGAGGATGGGATAACAGCCAGAAGGTATCATCACATAATCGTGGATGTTGTCGAGGACCTGACGGAACTCGGCATTGAAGGTAGAAAAGTCCTTCTTCATTGCACTTTCGGACTTATAGAGCCTCACGGCGGTCGGCGTAAGCATGGTTTTCTTCGCGGTCAGATATTGGACGAAGGAGTAGTGGGTGCAGTAGTCGTTGGATTCGATTACAGCCGTTCCGCTCGTGTCGGCAACGACTTTGGTCTTCTTCATGACCACGCACTCGTTTTCGGAATACATGGCATTGGGTATCTTGTACAGTGCTTTCCCTTCTGCCGCGATCATGTCGAGCGTACTCTGTGAGACGCCTCTTATCGGCTTGGTCTTATCGAAATAGACTTCACCTTTGAACTCGGGCAGTATGGAATACTTGTTATCCTTGACTCTGGAGATGAAGAAGCTGTCGATGGCGCAGTGGACGAAGGAATAAATCGTCCCCTTGAGGTAGATCTTCATGTTTTCCGGGTGGAGAGGCAGATCGTTTTTGCCGTAGGTCTCCTTATAGACCTTCTTTCCGTTCTTGAACCAGAGACAGACGAGCATCGATGCCTCGACCGAGTAGATATCCTCTTCCTCGATGAAGCCGTTCTGGAAGTTGTTGAACATGCGCTCAACGAAAATGCAGCTCACGCTCATGTCGGAAATCTGGAACTCCCTCTCTTCCCCGTCGCTTGCGTCCTCCTTCTTGACCTTCATCCCCTTTGTGTAGGCGATGATATCCTGGATGACAGCCAAAATCCCCTTGAAGTCGATTGCTTTTTGAGTTTTCATACGAGTGTCCCTCCTTTAGGGCATTTGTGTTTTTATATCAGAAGGTGTTAATGATCCGTTTGTCATAGTAGTTTGGATAATAAGGAATAGTTGCCATTTGTCAATTGTTAGTTTTTATTAATTTGAAACAAAAATATTTGCAATCGATAAATTAATAAATATACTACCTTGTATTACATAGTACTATTTATTGCTTATGAACGAAGAAATCATCAAGATAACTACTCAGATGCGCAAATGAATACTTGAATATGCCATTCTTTCGATTATCAAAAGGTGAGAGGCATATGCTTCCGATATACTTGAAACTCTTAAGAAGAATAAGCTCATTGTTGTCGAGGGTACCCTGTATCCCCTTTTAAGCAGACTTAAGACTGATTGACTCATCTCCTACTATTGGATCGAGTCAAAAAGCTGACCGCCAAGGAAGTATTTCAAATTAACCCCAGATTGACTCGAATCTTTAAAAGTTATGGACTCGGCATGGCAGGAATTATCACAAGCCATCAATCAGATTATCAACTAATTATAAAACTATGAAAAAAATAATCATCAATTCAAATGAATTCGAGCTTCCCGATTGAGCGCATACATTCCTCCAGAGCTATCTTGACAGGACTAAGAAATACATCACTGAGCACAATCTGGAATATTGACTTTATGAAGATATCGAAGAGCGCATAAGTGAAAAGTTCGTGGGCTATTCTGAGGCGAATTCCATAATAACCGAGAAGGATGTCATTAGCACTGTGAATGAAATCTGAGAGAGTGAAGATATTTTCAGAGATTATGATAATTACAGCAATCATACCGGACCAAAAGACAAATTCACCTCAGACATCAAAAACTCGTTGAAAAAAACCCTCTACAAGAATCCGAGCGAGTGAATAATTTTCTGAGTATGCGCATGACTCTGAGAATTTTTCGGAATCAATCCTATCTGGTTCAGGATATTCTTCATCTGATCGCTATTCTTCTTCTGAACGTGAATCATTATCTATATCATTCTCGCGATTATCCTTCCGAACAAAAACGAGGATAGGGCTGATATCGAGAAAAACATAAAAAATGCGACCGACAAGATAGCAGAAATCGCTCAATGAAGCAATATAAAAGAAGCCACAATAAAAATATGAAGCATACTTGAATCCATTTTCAATCTGGTATGAAAGATAATCTCCGCCATTTTCTTCTTCTTATTATGAATGTTCATAATGGCTGTGTCTTTGGCAATCCTATTTTTCTGAAGCATGCTTAGAGCCTGATTCGTGCTTGATAATCAGAATATCTTTGAGTATGTTCCGCAATATGCTTTCTTCTTTTTTGCTATCGCTTGAGTTTGACTATTCATCCTTTCTATAATATCCCTTGCAAAAATCCTGAAAAGAGAATGAATCGTCTGAGCAAAGATCGTCTTATCCATAATAACTATCGTCGCTTTATCAGGATTCGGCATAATGTCAGCATTCTTTGAGACTGCCGTAAATTACGCTCAAGAGTACTCCAAACAAAGTGAAATCTCATTTTCTTGAACTTCCTTTTCCTGAAGTGAGGTTAAACTGAATGCAGATCCTGCAATCAAAAAAATGAAACGGCCTTTCATATGAAATTCAGTCTGAATAAGCCTCTACAAATCAGCAGATTCTGATATCCGCATAAAATCCGATGATTCGATCAGAGCCAAGAACAACCAGAAATGAGAAGAAATCCTGAGTAAATTGAACCCGCTCACTTGGACAATAGAGAACGGAGCATTGACCTTATCTGCAAAAAATGAGAATTTCAATTCAATCGTGCCTGTTTCATTCCTGGACAGAGACCTGGAGATATATGTTCCATCAGATAAGCAGCTCGATATTTCCGGCATGGGGGCTTATGATTTTCATATAAAAAACCTTAAGATATCGGGCGAAGACTGAATGCTATATAATTGACGATACTGTTCAATCTGAAAACTCAAATACTCAGAGCAATATGCCCAATTCATCTGTTATCCCGAATTTAGATAAGTCCGCTCATCTTTTCAATTGCAATTCACAGATTTTCCTCTCACCTGGAACAGATTGTATTATGATAATTCCTTTGACTTCTGAGAATATTCAAGAAAGAATATCTCATATCCTTGAGCAGTTCTAGCAATTCTGGGATTCATTTTGCTTTTGTTGTATTCTTATTCATCTCATAAAAGGAAATGATAGTGTCCACCTCGCTCAATATCCTCATTATAAGGGCATATCAAAGAGAAATTTCATCGATATCACTTCTGAATGATTTTTCGCCGAGGAATCTGTTCAGCTTCTTTATCCATGATCATTTTTTTCAGATAAGCTGATAGAATTTCGACATCATCATTTCGTCATCTACCAGCTGTTTCGTATAGAATTGGTGTGCCTTGAGGAAATTATTAAGCGCCTGCATGAATTCTAGGGTATTCGTATAAAAAATATCCACGTATCTCTGCGTGAGCATGTTTCAGTCGTTTATGTTGAGAAATTGCCTATTGCCGAGAAGAATGTTCACTTTTTTCTTTTTGTCATCGATAGTCAACTTAATCTTATCTTTTGCAGTCTCATATTTTGCTGTGAATTCAAGATTTGAGCTGTTCATAATATCGGATATGGTTTTATTCGTTCCTAAATGCGGATTATCACTATTCTGCTTATTCATTATAGTTTCTGAGGTGATGACTTAGATTTTAAAGAAACTATAAATAAATAAATGTAATTGTCAAAGAAAAAAATCTATTTTCTTATTATCATTATCCCATCATCCGCATCTATCTTAAGCACCTCATATCATATCCCCTTCTCTTCAAGATATTCATATAGGCTGATCATCTTGTGCTTAAATTTTATGACATCATCGATTACTATGATTGCTCAGGATTTTGCTTTTGGCCATGATAATTCCAAGAAATCCTTGCTCCGCCTTTTCATCCCATCAATGAAAATGAAATCAAAGCTATCATCTTCAAGAGTCGGAATTATATCCAGGGCTTGTCATAAGACGAGCGTAACATTATCCTGCAGTCAAGCGTTCTCAATATTCTTTATAGCTTGCTCATGGGACAAAGAAGAGAATTCTATAGACGTAATATGTCAATATTGCTCTGACAGTACAGAAGCGAAACATATTGCTGAGAATCCGTTCGCAGTTCATATTTCCAGCATATTCTTGATATTATTCTCTTTCACGAGATTCATGAGGAATTCCGCATTCTCATCTGTTATGTTAGGCACTTCATTAGCCAGCCCGAATTCCCTTAATTCTTTAAGCACTTGAGTTATTTTTTGATTCATATCAATATTTCATATTACAGTCTGCACATTATATCAAAAAGCCCCATATTGCAAATAAACGATAAAACGACCTACAAAAAACCCCGAAGAATTTTTTTCGGGGTTTTTTAATTTATGTTTATTATGCTTTTTTTATCTCAGTCAATAACTCAGCTATTTTAGAGTCATCTACTCAAGTAAACATGCTTTTCAATAGGTCAGATGCCTTCTTGGGATCCATCTCCTGGATGATTCAAGCAAGTGCTGACTTATCTTCAGGCGAAATAATTATTGCTTTGCCTGTGGCTATTTCTGCAGCATTTGAAAGAGGTATTATCTTATGCTCAGTCGTTCCTTCGAGTTTTAATCTGATTTCCGCAGGCGTTCAAGAGGTTTTTTCGACAATGCTATGTTCAACCTTTTCAACTTTAGGAAGAACTTTTGGAGCTTCAGCAGTCGTTCATGTTCAAATGAAATCAGATATATTATCTCTTTGTATTGTTGTTCTTTTGTCAGCTATAGCTTTTTTAAATGCTGCATCAAATTCATCTATAGTCTTGGCACTTTTTAATTCGTTCAATTTCTTTTCATCTGTTATACCATAGATTTCTCTTGCTCCTTCAATTAATTTTTCTTTAATCTGTGGTTGTTTAATGGCTGTAGCCGCATCTACTCAGGCTGCTCATACAAAAGCCTTGTAAGCATTATCTTTAATATCTGCTGTAGCATTGTTCTGTATAGCATTTTTATACGAAGCTGTTTTCATAGCGTCATTCAGATTTCAAACGGATTTACTTACATCACTAAGCGGCAGTCATATTTTATTAGAAAGATAATCTCCGAATTCTCTTCATTTCGCTCCAGAATCTCAAAGCGCTCGCGAATCGACTTCTGATTTTATATTACGGGTGTAATTCTCCATTCATGCGGCAGACATTTTTCACATAGGAGTTGGAATCGGTGCGTATTTCGGTGCATCTTTGATAAGTCATCAGACATCTTTTCACATTTTTTCAAATGGTGCAACGGCTGTTTTTGTGATTTCATTAGCTCACAGTGCTGCCATGACAGCAAACCACAGAACTCATAATGCCAAGAAGTTTATTATGATGGTACCGAGAATTCATTTTCAAGTAGCAAGCACTCAGTTTCATGTGGACACAGTTCACTTAGAAAGCAATCACTTGGTTGTAAAAGTCACTTCTCAGAATACAAAATCCTGTTCAGTGCCTCCCTTATCGTTTATTATCACAACATCAGATACAAGCGTACCTGCAGTAGATGATGGTGAATTGCTCTGGACAGCCGAAAGAAACACCAATCAGAATGAGAGCGCAGCAGCTACATACACAGGGACCATGGCGAGTGATATCATTCACATGATTGAGAATTTTTCCAACTCTTTTCAGAGCTTTCCTTCGCTCTTAAAGAAGTACGCCAGTCCAAATAGGGGCGAGAAGATTATATAGAGCCACAATTTCCCCATCCTGCTGAATAACGCGAATATTATCGCAAGTAGCAGCACTCAGAAAACCAGGAAGAAGATTATTGAAAATCATCATTTCAGCAAAAGATCGAATATCGTGTTAAGAGAATCGACTTGGGTCGCATCTATTTTTTGTGTTTCCGGAAGCTTAAAGATTCAGTACGCATATGCGGACAAGAGGTTGAATACCGATCACTTAGGTCAAGTCAATATGCTCATTATGCTTACGCACCCTGCTTTATCCTGATCACAATCGGTTGCAGATAATTTTCAGCTTATCTTTAGAGCCCCTGTTCCTGTGCCTTGAGTTACGGTTCAAGTAGCCGTATTTGTACTTTTTTGATCATATATTATACTTTTCGGTATGATGGGCTGATTGATGAAATGTGTAGGGTCTCATCATACGGACGTGTTGATGGTCTCAATGGGAAGCCTTATGACAGAAGCAGTAAGGACTGATGCGACACTGGTAACTCAGCTGACCAGAAACCATGAAAAAGGCACTATCAGAATACCTACGATTAGCCTTGGCAATGCTTGAGAAATTTGGAAAGAGCTCTTTTTCTCTGAGAAAATATTGACGAAAGCGATGTAAATCAGGATAAATGCAAATGCAACATATACTATATTTCAGATGGTTACCCATAAGGCATGGAAAACATTCCTCATTCAGAAAATCTCTCAGTATGTCCAATCAGGAGAAAGAAGCCATCAAGCAAGCATAACGAGCGGTCAGATACAGAAGGTCATCACTCATATTCAGAAATTCAGGAAGTCGATCATTATGGAAGTGAAATCAGTAACTTTCGGGTCTGCGGCAAAAGCGAAATCCCTGAAAAACCAGAACATAACGATAAACATTCCTAGCAGTCTCAGATTGTGCAATTGTGAGATGAAAAGTCTAGTTTTCAGATATGCAATTCTTATATCTATAACCTTATCATGAACCTTATCTTTGATAGGACGTGTATAGTCGGTGCGAAAATGCTTTTTTATTTTTCTTTTATTTGCCTTGAAATAGGCAAGAAGATTGTTTAGCATGTTTTTCTTATTTATTTTTGTATTAAAATAATTTTATCTCTATCATTAAATCATATTATTGCGGATTATGCAAAATAAATAGGTATTTTTTGTTACCATATCGACTTGACAAATAGCAAATATTGATTGAAGTCCTGATTCAATTATTTTGGAGTATCAGTAATTATGATTTTTATCTTATGTGGAATTTAGAGATAGTTTCTCATTTCCTTGATTTTATCTTCCCTGCCTGCTTTGCGGAGGTAGAATTCTCATAGATCGGTCTGTCAATCTCACATAAGCGCAACTCCAAGATCTTCCATTATCAGTTGATCTTCAGATGCAAGATTAAGGGCTCTTTTTAAGATTGTGATTCATTTCTTCACTTGTCTGGTCATATTATATCACCATCCGAGGTTTCTCAGGATCTCAGGATTATTCGGAAATAATTCGTTGGCCTTCTCTAGGAGTTCAACTCATCTTTTAAAACTTCATTTGGAAATGTATATATAACCTGACAGATAAAGTCAAGTTGCCGATTCCGGGTTGAGGTTCTGCGCAAAGCGCATTGCATGCTCAGCTTTTTCGATTTCACCTTCGAACAAGTAGATATCCGCAAGCTCCTCGTAGAGCCTGTAATCATCTGTATATGCTGTTAGATATTTTTGAACTTTTTCTCTTGCAGTTGTGTAGTCTCAAGAATTTTTCAATTTCTCTATTTCCTGTATGTACTGTGCATTGTCTGTCATTTTCATTTATGTGCTTTAAAATATATGCGCACATATTTTACCGTAAAAAACGTCCAAATCAAGAGAATATTATTTTTTGATGTTTCTGCTGATGTGGTGGTGATGGATGAGCTTTGTTAGCTCGATGAGCTGTGCTGAACTGAGATATCGTAATCCCATGAGCTTACAGATGATGTCTTCTATTTCAGACACTATGTATTCCAGTGAGACTGAGGAATCCAATTTCAGCATTTCATCATATTTCCTTTCCGATATCTTCTTAATCACACTCCAGTCATATGGTGTGAAAAGAGTTTTTTCTTCAGCAACAGATAGCTCCAGACCGCAATAATCGTCTATGAAAGCGAAATGTTCTTCCAATATGCTGAGCATTGCCTTAGTTCTGAGTGAGTGGATGTCATTTTTAGTGAATCAGAGAGATTTCAGATGTTCTTCCATCATCTCTATCTCGTCTTCGAATTCTTCTCAGCATTCTTCCCTTAGTTTCTGAAGTTTGACATAATTGAGCAGAGCTTTTGAGAATTGCTCGTAGGTTCATAGTAGTGAACCGTTATGAAGCGGAATATTAAGATATCATTGCTTTACGATCTCAAAGGCATTTTGCCTGACTTTCTGAGCGACTGCTGGAACCCTTTTTAGCTCGATTGCAGTCCTTTTCTCATCGAACTGAAGAGAAAGTACGGTCTTTCCATTAACCCAGTCTGCCTTTAAGATAACAGGGAAGGTAACGTTTTCAAATTGTCATTCATATTTTGCCCTTTCTATTTCGGTCAGAGCCTCATATTCCACAGTCTTTACTAGCTGCCTTGCTCAAAATCTCTGATTGAAACCCTTGCCAACTAGATAATCTTCTAGCCTAGGAGTAAATACCGTTACTATATTCTTATACGCCTTGAGTTCTTTTGTACTGATTGCTTCTACCCTATTTTTCACTATCTCCTTTGCATTTTCTGTCGTGAGATCGTCGAGAACGACCGTATTCCTATTTATTCTTCATAAAAGCTCTTCTGAATATTTATCCGATAGCGCAGCTTCGAAAATCTGCTTTCTGTTGCTTGCGGAATCCGCTCAGAATCACATCTTTTTCCTTGCAGCTTTCGTTCCGGTATTGCTGGTGATTATGATTATTCAGTTATGGAAAAATGTAATCTTAGAATATTTTATTGCCAGATTATCCTCTTTTCAAGTAGGCAATTCCAGTTCTCAGTCTTCGAATATTCATAAGAACGATTGGTGCGTATCGGGATGCATTTTATCGAATTCATCTAGAACCAATATGAAAAACCCTTCTTTCAATCTCACAAGAGGATGAAGTTCTCATTTTTTCTTTGCCGTCTCGTAATGCTTTGTCAGATTTATATCACAAAGCTTGGGAAGCGTACTTCAGTGTCATATATATCATGGAGGCGCAGAAAAGAGGCTTGCAGCCATATGCTGGAGCATATATTGCTCTCAGGGGATTTTCGTAATCCTTTTCTCGCTTCAGAGAAGTATTTTTGCTAAAGCTCTGGCTATAAGAGTCTTGCCGACTCAAGTAGAACCCAGAAGATGTACTATTCACAAGACTCATTCGGTGTTCGGAATATCAGAGAACAGTTTCAGTCATATGATATCCATAAGAACCCTTTTCGCTTCAGGATTTCATACGACAATCTTGTCAAGCTGCTCTAAGATTTCCTGTTTTGCCGCGTTGACAGTTCATAGAGAAGGCAAAGGAATGCTTTTCACCTTACCCGATCTGAGTTTCTCGACATTATCTGCATATTTTTGGCGTTTTTTGTCTAACGCGGATAAGGGCGCTGCTTTGGAGACAATTTCAGCTTCAGGAAGATTATTGGCTTTTGAACTCATTGTTGTAAAACTAATGTGTTAATATAATGACTTATAATTAAATCGGAGGAATAGTCAATTGTTTTGACAAAGAAAAATATTTGCGTATATATTATAATATTAAAACCCAATGAAAAAATGGCACAAATATTAGATTTCACAACAGCTTCAGCGCTTGAAAAAATAGAAGGGGGAAAGGCTATTGAGGTTAATGACAAAACCTTGAATGAATATGTTAACGAAATGATGCGAGTAAAAGCCGAGGTATCAAAACTGATCAGTTCATCCTGATTGATCAAGCTAACAGAATTCGAACTTCTTATAACACTGAAAAACCTTATCAGAAATGAGCTGATATCAAAGGGTGAAATTTCAGAAAGTATGCTGCCTTGTTGTGATTATCTATGAATAATAATACATAGGTTCCTGATGTGAAATGTTGCCATCAACCAATATACCCAAGACTTTCTTAACCAGCAAAAGGCTGATTATAGATGCGCCGGAGACATCAACCTGATAAAATACATCTTCCAATACAGCAAAAAAAGGCACAATCCTATGACTTGAGATGATTATATGCATCTTGCTACGACCATGTACTATCATGCTTATGAGAGATGACAATTGAAACTGTGATACCTGCTTTCATATAATCTGCAAAGGATTGATGGGATAATCAGTCTGCCCTGATTGCCAAAAAGATTATTCGAAGCTCCTTTATTTGCAGATTAAGTGATTTTTCTTCTGGTTAGGTAGACAAAAAGCAACGCAAGGCTAAGGATGACAAATACAGATGAAATCAGCCCTTTCCCGCTCATGATGCCCAAATAAGATGTGGGGATTTTTTTATTGTACTTTTCCTTTATCTCAATTTTATTCTGTTTTACCGACGGCTTTTTCTTTTTCTTTTTTGCATTAGTCTTTTTCTTTGCAGGAGGGATTTTTGAGACTTGGATTTTAAAATCCTTCTTCATGATAGGTTTATCATTTTCATCGAATACGCTCAAGCTCGCAGAGTATCTTCATGGAACGTACTTCAATGTTTTCGGGTTCGATCATGTCATAGTCAGACCATTCCCGAAATCCCAGAGATACTTGAATCATTCGATTTTAGGAACCTCGAGTCATAGGTTTATGGAACATGATTTTCGGGTGCGGCAGCTTATCGAATCATTCTTTGCAAAGTATAGGTTTTTTGATTTTTTTCATTGGAGCTTAAGCTTGAAATTGCTCAAGAAGTCAATTTCCTTCTGGGTTCTCTCGAGCAGCTTGTCGAGTAATTTCTCAACCTCCATCTCCTCTTGCACCACACTCATCATTTCTTTGAATAAGGCCGTGAACTCCTTATATTCATCTTTTTCAAGATTTTCTTTCGATTTTTCTTTTTTTGGTTTGATTTCTTTTATTTTGGGGACATAGAAGACATGGAAAACATCTGTCTGGCTGTTTCAGATAATGTCGGAAACTTTCAATCTTATTGTATATGTTCCGGATGAGTATTTCACTGTCGGAGGATTTTTCTTATCTGATGTTGTAGAATTGCCGAAATCCCAGAGATAGGAGAACTTGCCTTTTAGGGTTCAGGAAGCCGTGTTCACGACTGAGAAATTGACCGGGCAAAAATCATATGACGAACAATAAAGCGAATTTCATTCTAGTTTTTTGAATTCATTATCTATGGCTCATTCGATCTTGATCTTGAAGATGCTTCAGGTGTTTGCGGTTTCTTCGGATGAGTTCAATGGGGCACCGAAAAAATAATCATTTCTTACTCTCAGGTATGCTTCTTTATAATTAGGCTCATTTCATTTTTCGTAAATCTTCAAGCTGACGATATAGATTCAAGGCCTGTACTTGATATAGCTTGGGTTGCAGCTATTCTGGCTTCAGTCTGCAAAAACTCATCATCAGAAATCCCAAAGGCAAGAATATTTGCTCTCAGGAGAAATGAAACTCTTGTCTCAGGTGAAATTCACGCTGCACTCGACTTTATTGCATGTGTTTTCTGAATTGAGTCAGCTTTGCACCGTAATGACTGGCGTGGGGACAATTCTGATTTTCGGGAGATTTGAAATGGTTATTATCTGACTTTTGAAATTCAAAGGATCGGCTTTTTCGAATATCCTGAATTCAATCTGGGTCAATCAGCTTCAGAAATCCGTTGTTGAAGGATTGCAACTGTCTATCGTTTCTCAGGTTCCTACGCTCATCGTGCACCCCAGCTTGCTTTGATAAGCAATTCCCGAAAAAGAATTCTCAATGGTAAAATTCGCTTTGCAATCATCATGGATGTCGTCGCACAAATATAAGGATTCGTCTAATTCCGATCTGATGACATAACTCGGTTGCTGAAGCGATATTGAAATATCAGGAATGAAAAGTGGCAATAGGCTTCATGTAGATCAAGAATCTGGAATAGGTCATATTAAAACTGAAGTCGCACCAGTTTCTGTTATCGGATAATCTGATCATCCCCTCTTAAAGACATTCTTGTAATCGGAAAAGGAAGATGTGAGCGTGATTGGCTTCATCTCATTTCAAGATAAATCAAAAATGCCGATTCACGAATATGATTTCAGCCTGAGGTCGCTTGATGTTGAGTTATTGACATGGAGTTCGGCCTTGAGATTATCCTGTTCTATGAGGTCGATATATAGGATGCTTCCAGACATATGGCTTCCTGATGACACTTCAGAAGACAAATCTATTTTCGATAAGGATAATCATCCTGAATTCGAATAAAGCTTAAGATTTGCATTTACCAGAAATCCGGTAATCGTTTCATTGAATTCGATTTCCAATTGGTCTACTCTGCCGTTTGAATCGGTATCTGAATAATATAGCCTCATAGCTTCAAGCTGGACTCCCGGATCCGTTCATGTGCCTGATATTGCCCCAGAATCAGTAAGCACAGCTCAACTGTTACCCTCTGTAGGCATTGAGATCTCTCAAGATGAAGTTGCTCAGGTTGATGTTGCTCACGAATCGGAAACTTCTGTATTAGAAGGCAGCGGTTCGGGCGGACTTATGATTATCGATGGAAGATGCCCTGTTATTATCGGAACATTCTTGATGCTCGTCGAATACGTGTAATTATCGATCAAATTCCCGCTGCCATCATAAAGCCATAATTCCTCATCGGTATTATTGAGGATGATCTTTGATTCTATCCTTGATAATTTCTTTGATTCTCAGGGCTGAAGGATTATTTCAGGGAAAGTATAGGACTTGTCTGATTTGTCTTTAAGGACATATCAGTTTATGTTTACTTGCGTCTGGCTGGAGTTGATGATTTCTACGTATTCCAAATTGGCATCGTCATCGGTGTTCGGCAGAAGTGATGTGATGAAAAAATTCTCAGCGAACACTATGACGAAGAACGAGCAAAAAAATATTATGAAGAAAATCGGATATCTCAGCTTCATCATCTAAAAAATAAATCTAAACAAGCGGAGGATATTTTTTAAGATGAAGAAAAAAATTGAAAAAATGAAGAAAAAAATAAAGATGCCCCGTCGGGGCATCTTTATTTTCGAT
>AMFJ01025416.1_pt1 | contig 13519 bp, 16 predicted proteins | sample 427208 | NCBI WGS metagenome assembly AMFJ01 (sample SAMN02954298, study PRJNA114691) | groundwater metagenome | biome: aquatic; feature: subsurface aquifer; material: sediment; isolation source: subsurface aquifer sediment | place: USA: Rifle, CO | collected 2008-08
CGTAAATTAAATATCAACTTCTTTGGGGCGCTACCGAGATCTCTTGCAAAGATCATTTTCTGCTCATCTCCATTGTTTTTTCTAAAAGTTTAATTTTTACACAAATTGAACGCTGATAACGAACAATAAATAATCAATTATTTTTTATATTTATAAATTTTAAACAATTTAATAATATTTTAAGTATTATTGTTTTAAAATCGACCTCATTAATAATTTTTGATCTAAAAAAATCATTTAGTAAGGAACATTTCTATGCCAGGCAATAGGGCCAAGGTTGTCAAAGTACAATCAACGAGAGAAATAGAGGACACCTTAGAGGATTTAATAACTAAAAGAAATAATTGGTCAACCATCAATCGTTACTTAGATTGTTTTGCTTACCTTAATATCGCAATTAAATTAGTTGAACATGTACAAAGAAAACATGATCGGAAAATCTATGGTCAAATCAGTTCTCAAAATTTTAAAGTCATACTCGAAAACAAGCAGTTCTCTATGAAAGAAAATACCTCTCCAAAAGAAGTTCCCTGGCACTATCAAGCGCCCGAATTTATTTATACAGATATCAAGAAAGCGCCGACCGCGGAAGGAGATTTTTATACTGTGGGTGTGATATTAAAGGAACTTTTATGGAACAGGTCTGCTTATTCTGACCCCCCACTTTCTTTACTTTGTTTTACAAAATCTAAAGAAGAGACAATTTTTAGCAAAAAAATCAGAGTAGGCGGTGATGTTGTTTATATGTATCCAGGGATGGCGGAAATTAATCAGATGATGAATAAAAATCCCCACGAAAGGCCTTCTCTTTCTGATATTAAACCTAAATTACAACATCTCAATGAGTTATTACAATTTAACATGGATCCGGAAGAGGAAAAAAATGGAATACCTAAAAATGTATCGGGCAATTTGGTCCGTATGGACACAGCCACAACATTAAATTCTAATCATAGCCATAGTGATGACAACAACACCGATCGTGAGATTGATACTGATACTGACAGCGATAATGAGCAAAAAAATACGGTAGAACCTATTTATTCAATCACTATGCGATTAGATGAATTAATCGTCAATAGAAAATTAATGAATGATTCAGAATGGATCAAATTAGCGTTAAATTTAATTAAATTTCTAAGAAAGAGAGCAGGTACTCCTGATTATCCCCAATTTGCCAGTGAGCTTAATACGGATAGATTTTTTATTACGTTAACAACAAAAGATGATAATACTCTTCAATTACATTCTCTTAACCTGATTATGCCTTTCATGAGAAACAAGTTAGCAACCGCAAATAATGTTAATCAATTACAAATTTTTCTTTCTCATATCTTGTCTCCCTATTTGTCAAAAAGGCCTTCAAGTTCTTTTTATGCATCGAAGATATTTGACTCTAAAAATGCAAACCTTTGGAGTTATGGACTGAAAAAATTAATTTTTTCAGCGGTGCCAAAAAAGCCGGAAAAATCTTTACTTTTTAATTTATTGGAAAGAATGGAAAAAGCATTAGAAGGAAATTATCAGTTTTATCAGTTTCGTCAGTTTCAGGATATGTTGCCATCCGATTTAGGGCCTATGTGTAACAAGTATAAAGCAACTGTGTACCCTTCGAGGTTCTAGCAGGCTCTTAATCCGTAAAATATTCATCATATTTTTTAGCGGATCCTTTCACGAGTTCCGCCGGGTATTTTTTATGGTTATCCAATAATTTTTGATGGATGGCTTCATTCAAATTAATATGCATTAAATCAGCTAAGCGAATCAGATAAAGCATAATATCGGCCAATTCTTGACTGGTCTTATGTTTGATTTTAGCGTCGGTGTGGGCAAGGTGGGCCTCTTCTTCAGTGAGCCACTGGAATATTTCAAGGAGTTCAGCGCTTTCACAAGTGAGTGCCATGGCAAGATTTTTGGGGGTATGAAATTTATTCCAATCACGCATGTCAGAAAATTCTTGCTGCAGTTTCTTTAATTGATTGACATCGATAATATCGTTCATATAAAACTCCTTTCTGCGATTGTTAAAGCTTCCTTTAACCATGGAGTGAATTTTTCTGGGAGTTCGTGCATTTCCTTTTTTAGTTTAGGTAAGCTAATCCAGCGATAGTCTTCTACTTCCAGAGGATTAATTGTAAGAGCATCATCAACTGATTTACCAATCAATACATGGTCCACTTCATTTTCAGTCAAACCATTTTCAAAATGGGCAATGTAGTGAAAGCTACCCACCCATTTTAACATAATTTCAATACCCATTTCTTCCCGCAAACGTCTTTGTCCCGCGATGATCGTATTTTCGCCAGGATACGGATGAGAGCAGCAAGTATTGGTCCAAAGACCGGGTGAATGGTATTTATGAAAAGCGCGTTGCTGCAGCAATAATTCTAATGTTTCTTTTTCCCGAAAGATAAAAACTGAAAAAGCACGGTGGCATAAAGCCTCACGATGGGCCGTTATTTTGTCAGCTGTCCCTATGGGGTGATCATTTTCATCAACAAGAATCACTTGTTCGGTTGCTGTCATCGATTGTTTTCCAGTAAAATGAACCGCATTTTATAGCATAGCGGCCCTTAAGACAAAATTGATTTTGTCGCAAGTTCTATCATATTGTTTTATTTTGGATAAATAGCTTTATGCGCTGGCAAACTACAGAACAAATTGCAACCGTTCCAATGCGCTTGGTCGGGCCTTTAAAATTTAGTGGGCCTCACGTTAACAGGGAAGTGATGATACCGCTCGCGACCTTTGAAACGCCTTTATGGCCGTCAACCCACAGAGGTGCAAAAGTATGTACTGCATCAGGGGGGATCAAAGCGGTCGTTATAGACGATCGTATGACTCGCTCTATCCTGCTTGAAGCAACCAATATCATTGATGCTCATGAAGCGGTTTTAAATTTACAACAGCACAAAGAAGCCATGCAGGCGATCATTGCAGAAACCAGTCGTTACGCACGCCTGATTGACATGCATACGCAAGTGGTCGGTAATTTTATTTTTGTGCGTTTTGAATTTAATACAGGCGATGCATCGGGTCACAACATGTCGACACTGGCAGCTGACCGTTTGATGGAATGGATTTTACTACGGTTTAAAACATTAACATATGTTTCCATTTCCGGAAATTATTGTACCGACAAAAAAGTTTCTGCAGTCAATGGCATTTTAGGGCGTGGAAAATATGTGATTGCAGAAGTGACCATCCCATTTGAACTTTGCAAAAAACACTTAAAAACAACACCTGAAAAAATCGTTCAGCTTAATATTAAAAAGAATTTATTGGGAAATATTGTGGCGGGAGGCTTACGTACCGCTAACGCACATTTTGCGAATATGCTGTTAGGTTTTTATTTAGCGACGGGACAAGATGCTGCCAATATTATCGAAGGCTCGCAGGGAATAGTCTATGCAGAAATACGTGGAGAAGATTTATATTTTTCGGTAACGTTGCCTAATATTATTGTGGGAACGGTTGGGAGCGGTAAAACATTTGATTTTGTCCGTGAAAATTTGCGTGAACTCGGTGTTCTTGAAGAACGAGAGCCGGGCGAAAATGCAAAACAATTAGCGATTATTGCAGCGGGCGCTGTGTTATGCGGCGAATTGTCTCTGTTGGCCGCCCAAACAAATCCGGGCGAATTAATGAAAAGCCATTTAAAACTGGAGCGTCGAAAATCTAAGGAGGGGCAGTCGCGTGGTTAAGGTTGGTATTGATACAATTTCTTTTTATACATCACATTATGCATTTGATTTAGCAACGCTTGCCAAAGAACGAAATGTTGATCCCGAAAAATTTTATGTAGGACTTGGCCAGCATAAAATGGGGGTGCCGTCACCTGATGAAGATTGTGTGACACTTGCTGCGAATGCTGCATCACGTGCTTTGCGGGATGTGGATCGTGAGACAATCGAGATGGTGTTATTTGCGACAGAATCGGGGATTGATCAATCGAAAGCGGCCGGCATTTATGTGCATCATTTATTAAATTTACCGGAACGTTGCCGTGTGATCGAGTTAAAGCAAGCCTGTTATGGCGCGACATTTGCTTTGCAATTAGCATTGTCTTTTTTACGTCAATATCCAGAAAAAAAAGTTTTATTAGTGGCATCGGATATTGCGCGCTATGGATTGGGAACGCCTGGGGAATCTTCCCAAGGTTGTGGTGCAGTTGCCATGGTTTTATCAGCAAATCCACGCATTCTTGCTTTTGAGCCGGAATATGGTGTGGTTACTGAAAATGTAATGGATTTTTGGCGGCCGAATTATTCAGATGCGGCATTTGTCGAAGGAAAATATTCGAGTAAATTATATCTTACAATGCTTGAAAAAGCATGGCAGCAATATTCTGCTTGGTCCAAACGCGATTTTACTGCTCACGATCACTATTGTTATCACACACCTGTACCCCGTTTAGTGGAGAAAGCGCATCAACATTTAGCTAAAATAAATGGCTTCGATAAATTAAGCGATGATTTGTTACAAAAACACGTTGGCTGTTCGCTTCAATATGGACGCAATATTGGTAACAGTTACACAGCTTCACTTTATATTGGTTTGACAGCGTTACTGGATTTAACGACGGATGATTTAACGGGAAGGCGTGTGGGTTTTTATAGTTATGGGTCAGGGTGTGTGGCCGAATATTTTAGCGGTGTTGTGCAATCCGGTTATCGCGCTCATTTAGATACGGCTTATCATCAAACCATGCTCGCTTCGCGCACCTTATTAAGTTATGCGGAATATGAAGCATTTTATTTATTTCATTACCCGAAAGATGGGAGTTCGGCTGAATTTCCACAGCATCACACGGGTCAGTTTCGATTAAGTGCCATACGCGATCATAAGAGAGTTTATGAAAAGGTAGTATACAAGGAGCCTCATCTAAAGGCAGAATATGGAGTATCTTCGGATCTTACTTTAGAGAGCGCTGGATGAAAGTACATGCCCCCGGCAAATTGATTCTTTCAGGTGAGCATGCGGTTGTGTATGGGAGCCCTGCTATTGCAATGGCAGTGAACCGTTATGTCACAGCAACGGCAGCATCCCAATTGTTACCGCTGGTTTCATTTGATTTGTCAGATTTAGCTTATGAACATGGTTTAACATTTACTGCTTTAAACCGCTTAAAAAGCCGAATTAAGCAAAAATATCAGCGTTTCATGGCGGGTGATTTTACCATTCGCGATGTATTGCAAAAACCGGTTGAATTAGCGCAATTTGCTTTTACTTTAGTGCTTGAGACGCTTAATTTAAAATTAACGCAAGGTGTCAGGATCCGTATTCAATCAGATATTCCGATCGGTTGCGGCATGGGGTCCTCTGCTGCAACGGTATTAAGTATTGTGCACGCGATGGCTCATCATTTACGGTTAAATGTTTCATCTGATATTTTTTTCCGCTTAGGCCTTGAAGCGGAAAGTATGCAGCATGGTTATTCCAGTGGTTTGGATGTGCGAATTTCATTACATGGCGGATGTATGCTCATCAAAGAGGGGCAAATTTATGAGCGAAGTGTGCCTTCTTTGCCGATGTATTTAGTCAATACCGGAACTCCTAAAACAACGACCGGTGAATGTGTGCTGCATGCAGCACCTTATTTTAAAGGAAGCCGATTGGGTGATGATTTTTCGGCAGTCACGCTCGCGATGGATGAAGCATTACAGTTAAATAATCAACAGAGAGTTAAAGAAACGATGCGGGCCAACCATGAATTATTGGTGGATATCGGTGTTGTGCCTCACAGTGTGCAGCAATTTATTCAGGATATAGAGGCAATGGACGGCGCTGCTAAAATTTGCGGAGCTGGCGCTATTCTGGGTGATAAAGCAGGAGTGGTGCTTGTCGTGACGGATGAAATCGATACGCTTGCAGCGCTTTGTAAACGTTATCATTATGCTATTCTGCCTATCACGGGTGAATCACGGGGCGTGCATGTTGCTTAGAGCCTCAGCACCCGGGAGCTTAATGCTCTTAGGTGAATATGCGGTGCTGCACGGCAAACACGCGTTAGTGTGCGCGATTGATAAACGCATGATGGTTACTTTGTCCCCGCGTGATGATCGAAAAATTATTTTAGATTCTGCTTTAGGACATTTAACAACTTACTTACCTAAATTAACGGGCGGCGCTCCTTTTCAATTTGTGTTAGAAACGTTACGTACGGTTAAATCACATCTTAAGCAAGGTTTTACTCTTAAAATTGAATCAGAATTTTCAGACCAGTTGGGTTTTGCATCATCGGCTGCTGTCACTGTTGCAACGTTATCGGTATTATTGGCATGGCTAAATATTTCTTATACAAAACAAAAAGTAATTAAACTCGCCATCAAAATTATTCGAGAAGTTCAGGGGGTGGGTTCGGGCGCAGATGTTACAGCTTCTGTATTAGGCGGCATTGTTTTTTATCGAGCGAAACCTTTTTCTACCAAAAAATTATCGTATCAACCGGATATAACAGTCGTTTATTCAGGTTATAAAACAAAAACGGTTGAAGCGATTGCGTCGGTGAGTAAAAAATTTTCTAAACATCCAAAATTATTTAAGAAACTGTGTGATGCTATTCAAGAATGTACGCTGAATGGCAAAAAAGCAATGGTGCGGCAAGATGCTAAAGCGTTGGGTGAAATCATGAATATTCAGCAAGGATTGATGGAGGCCCTGGGGGTGAATACCCATGCGCTTCAAGAAATTGTGGCGTATTTACAAAAGCAGCCGACACTATTGGGCGCTAAAATATCAGGTTCTGGTTTGGGGGACTCTGTTGTTGCTTTAGGAAAAATAAAAACGGCTGATTTACCGATGCTTTCAAGATCAGTGCGTATCATGCCGGCAGCGATCGCAGCACGAGGCGTTTATGTTGAAAAAATCTGATATTGTCCGCCATATTTTAGCAGACAGATATGATTTACTTCCAAAGCATTCATCAGTCAAAGCTTACGCGCCGAGTAATATTGCTTTGTGTAAATATTGGGGCAAGCGTGATGTAGAATTAAATTTACCGGTGACCTCAAGTTTTTCGATTTCACTCGGTGATTTTGGTTCATCCGTTGAATTAGCGGTGAATGCCAATGCTGAAGATAGTGTATGTGTCAATGATGAATTGCTGACTCAGGATTCTTCATTTAGTAAACGCGTACAAAATTTTTTGGATTTATTGAGAGGAAAAGAGAAACACCATTTTTCTTTAAATATTAAAACGAATATACCAGTGGCTGCAGGTCTTGCATCTTCTGCTTGTGGCTATGCATCGTTAGTACGTGCGCTGAATTTATTATTCGAACTTCACTTAACCGATCGAGAGCTGTCTATTTTAGCGCGGCTGGGGAGTGGAAGTGCCAGCCGCTCACTTTGGCAAGGGTTTGTCGAATGGCATAAAGGTGAAAGTGTAGATGGCATGGATAGTTATGCCGAACCTTTACAAGAAACGTGGCCTGATCTTTGCATTGGTTTACTTATTTTAAGCGACAAAGAAAAAAAAGTAAGCTCCCGTGATGCGATGCAGCAAACGGTTGAAACCAGTCCTTTTTATTCTGCATGGCCTTCATTAGTTGCAAAAGATTTATCGATGATAAAAAAAGCCATCAGCGAAAAAGATTTTTTATTATTAGGTAAAACCGCTGAATCAAACGCGCTTGCCATGCATGCAACCATGCTTTCAGCTCGCCCGTCTTTATCCTATGCATTGCCTGAAACGATTGAAGCCATGCAAAAGATTTGGGATTTGCGTCAAGCCGGGCTAAATGTTTTTTTTACCCAAGATGCAGGCCCTAATTTAAAATTACTTTTTTTGGCAAATGATATCCCGCCTATTCAATCCCATTTTACGGATATTAAGATTATCCAGCCGTTTAAGTCGAATGATTAAAAAGGGTGATTTTTTTAATCAATTTGAATAGAATAAGCAAAATAATTAACATAAAAAGAGGTTAATATGGCAATCGCTCGTCAGAATAAGAATACTCCAGAAACGTTATTTTTGAAATTAGTAAGGCGAGTGGCTTTTGCGGTATTGAATAAAGAATCAGACCTAACGAAACCAGATGACGCTGGCTTCACTCCCGAGGTCGAAAAAGAAATAATTCCGTACGGTAAAAAGGTAACTGAATCTATTGACGATCCCAATGGCTTTATCCTCTATGGGATACGATTAAATTTAATAAAATCCGGATACCAGGCAAAACGGCAAGATTCTCTCCTTTTAGTTAATCCTGCATCAAATAGTTATACGCATGATAAAAGCACGGCGAACACTACTTTATTGCGCCAAACGTTAGCCTGGGTTCAGTCGCTGCAGCCATCGATGGGAAGGGCCGCTATTCTTGTTCCTTTACAACAAAACAATCACTGGGGTTTATTATTAATTCGTAATAAAGAATGTTTTTTTCGTAGTATCAATGCAGGAAATAACATAGATATTGATTGTTTAGAAAGAATCATTCAAGAAAATGACTATTCTTTAGAAAACATTCTTCAGCAGGATGTGAACGGCGAGGAAACAGTAACGAGTGATTCTACTGTTGCCATTCTTTGTGAGCATTACCCTATTATATTTAATCAAAACATATCTTGTGAGTATTCATATAAGGATGCGGAGTTATCCATATACGCAGTAGAAAATTTTACGGTGAGGGATGAGCAAAAATTTATTGACCGTGTGCAAAATGAAATAGCAAAGAAAATACAAGAAGTGAAAGGCTCAGTACCAGAAAAAGTGACTCTTCATCACTCAGCGCAAGTTGATCCAGAGCAAATAAAATCACTAGAGGAAGAAAAAATGCTACCCATAGAAGAAAACACTACCACTGATAATGGAAAGTTGCAGAATCAAGCGGTTGCACTAGATTCAGGAACAGGCGGGGAAGATGCTGTAGAAGTTGTCTGCGACGCAACAACCTCTTTGAAAGAAACTGCTGAAGAAGAAAAACCAGCAGCTTCACTTACAGAACAAAAAACTGATATAGGGGAAGTTCAACAAGGTGAAAAAAAACTTAGGGAGACACTTAATCTTGCATTGAGGGAGATGTTTGATAGTCAACGCTCTAACAGCTGGATTAGTCGGCTAATAGAAAAAATGAAAACGAAGAGATCGGATATTAGTGGTCTTGTAGGCGCCTTGATAGGAGCCTTCATAGCAGGAGCGGTAGCAACAATTGTTTGTATGTCTATTCCAGGTGCTGAAGCATCATTGCCGTGGCTATTGCCCTTAAGTGTTTTAGTGGGCGCTGGAGTGGGTCGTTGCGCGGGGCCTTTAGTAGCGCGTTGTTTTTCCTCTGAATCTCAATCGGATGCGAGTGTCCCGTTATTAGAATTATCACAAGTTGACTCTGCAGATCCTGCAAAAAGAAGAAATACTCGCGATGTGCATCGTTCATTAGGGCATAACCAACAACAAATTTCAGTTATCGTTCGCCGGGTACAAGAACCCACAGTTCAAATTGCTCGACAAGAAGCAGCACAGATAGTTCAACCACAACCACAAAATGTGGCCGTCTATCCTGCTGTTGCAACACGGGTAGTGCCATCCAGGCAAGGATTAAGTAGACATCAACAAAATTGCTAAAATCGCCAATAAAATTCCTATCCATTGGTGCAGGCTTACCGTTTCTTTTAGAAACCAATAAGCTAATAAAATGGTGATTAAAGGATATAGCGCAGTTAACGTGACAACTGTAATAATTTTTCCTTTACTCGCCGCCACAAAATAAAATAAACAACCCACACCGTATGCAGCGCCTGTAAGCACTGCATACATTAATCCTTTTGCATCAGTTGCAGGTTTAAAGTTTGCCATGCTTAAGGTAATGACACCAATCACAATGACGCCGAGTGTTTGGTAAATGAGCGCACTCTTAGAATCAATGTGTACCACAGCCAGTTTAGTAAATAATCCCCATAAACCAAAACTTAAGAGCGAAAGAAATGTTGCAGGTAACCAATTTGTCATAGTAAGTAAACCAATAGTTGTAAAATTAAAAAACTATAAATTCCAGCGAATACATCATCTAAAATAATACCGATACCGCCGTGTATATGTTTATCTAAATAAGAAATCGGCCAGGGTTTAAAAATATCAAAGAACCTAAATAAAATAAAACCTAATGCCATCCAAGTGATACCGAATGGTACATAGATCATCGTCACTAAATATCCGACGATTTCATCCAAGCACATGCCCTGATGATCGTGAACCGCGATTTCTTTTGAAACACGGTGGCACAACCACATGCTGCCAAGGGTAACCAACACGACGACCATCAAATAAAATAAAGGCGGCAAAGGTTTCAGTAACAAATAAAAAGGAATTGCCATCAATGTACCAAATGTTCCGGGTGCAATGGGAATGGCACCGCTGCCAAAACCAAATGCAATAAAATGCGATGGCTTTTGCCAAATCGAATCAGGAATCGGTGGAACGATAAAGTTACGCATTAAAAATGTGTGTATCCTTCATGAGTCAAAATATATTTTTTCCCGTTTGCAAATGTTAAGTTTATCTCAAGCGACGCAGTGATTTCACCAATGCACGTGCAACCTTCAGGCAGTAAATGTTTTTTTGCAGCAGGGACCGTAAAACATAATTCATAATCATCACCGCCGCTTAAGGCAAAACGAAGCGCTTCTTCTTTTATCGTAGATCTTTGCAATGCCTCGGATAGGGGAAGATGATCAAGATCAATGCGCGCACCGACACCACTCTTTTTTAACATATGTTTTAAATCCGCATAAAGTCCATCGGATATATCAATGGCAGCGGTTGCAATTTTTCGTAATTGTTCGCCTTCTTTGATTTTAGGTTTTGGTTGATTCAGTTTTGAGAGTATTTTTTCTTGATATTTTTTTTCGACAGCGATTTTTTTTTGTAAAACGGCTAGTGCTAATGCAGCATCGCCCAAGGTGCCTGTGACATAAATCAAATCACCCGCTTTAGCACCATGGCGTGTGATGGCTTCGTTCTTTGGAACTAAACCCAATGCTTGTACTGTTATGCTTAAAGCGCCTTTTGTCAAATCACCACCAATCAGTTCTATATTGTATTTTTCTGCTAATTCAAAAAAACCGCGGGAAAAATCTTTTAACCACTGAGCGTCGCTATTGGGCAATGTCAAGGCAAGCATCACCCAAGCAGGTTCTGCTCCCATGGCGGCTAAATCACTTAAGTTGACAGCGAGTGATTTAAAACCCATAGAAAAAGCATCGGTATTTTCCGGAAAATGAACGCCGCTGATGAGCGTATCAGTTGTGACAACCAATTGTTTTTCAGGCGGCACATTTAAAATAGCGCCATCATCGCCGATTCCTAATGAAACATCTTTTCGTTTGCAGGGTTGTTTAGCAAAATAAGTTTCGATGATATCAAATTCATTCATGATTTTTGATCTGCTTTTATTTCATCACGACGCAAAGTACGCGCTACTTGATCAAGCACGCCGTTTACAAATTTATATCCTTCAACGGAGCCAAATTTTTTGGTGAGTTCTAATGCTTCATTAATCACGACTCGATAAGGAATATCTAAGCGATGAGCTAACTCATAAATACTTAAACGTAAAATAGCAAGTTCAACTGGATCAAGTTCAGCGATAGGACGGCTTAAAAAAGATAGCATATGTTGATCTAATGTTTCAGGATCACTGGGGATCGCATGAATTAATTCTTTGAAATAGGCGATATCTGTTTTTTGTTTGATTTGATGGGCCAAAAATTCAAATTCGATTTCGTTAATCGGTGTGCCTGCGATTTGCCATTGATACATGGCTTGTAATGCATATTGCCGCGCATGGCGCCTGGCTTTTGGGTTCATGAGTTACTCCTCAACTTCGGCTGAATTTTTATTTTTTTCTAAGCGGCTCACTTCTTCCCGAAATTCTTGGATATCTTGAAAACTGCGGTAAACAGATGCGAAACGAACATAAGCAACTTGATCTAAGTTATGCAATTCTTCCATGACCCATTCACCGACTAATTGCGAAGAAATTTCCCGCTCGCCGCAAGTGCGGGCTTTGTGAATGATGTTATTGATAGATTTTTCAATTTTTTCGAGTGCTACCGGTCGTTTTTCTAGCGCACGCAAAATACCGCCGCGTAATTTTTCTTCACGAAATAAATCACGGCATCCATCGCGTTTAATGATACGAGGCAGGGCAAGTTCGGCTGTTTCATAAGTTGTAAAACGTTCTTTGCATAAAAGACACTCGCGGCGTCTTCTTACTTGATTGCCTTCACGGATCAAGCGCGAATCAGTGACTTTGGTATCATTGGCATAACAAAATGGGCAGTACACGCTTCTTTTTCTCCACTTTTATGTGTGCGCAGTTTAGCCGATTTAGTTATTTTTCGCATCTCTATTTTTTACGGTGTAAGAGAGAATAAGCAAATTCCTCGAGTAATTTCCCTCGTTCTTTTAAAAAAGCAATGGATTGTAATGCAGTCGTAAAAAGTGTTTCGACTTGTTGTCGGCTTTCTTCAATTCCAACTAGGGATGGATAAGTTATTTTTTGGTTAGCCTGGTCCAAGCCTTGCGGTTTTCCAATGTGTTGTGTTGCGCCTTCGATATCAAGCAAATCATCCTGAATTTGAAAGGCAAGTCCAATGCAATCTGCAAAGCGCTGTAATGAATGGTGCGTATCCGGATCGTTGTTATTCGCAGCAATAGCACCCAATTTTATGCTGGCAGCGAGTAAGGTGCTCGTTTTAAGTTGATACATTTCCGTTAAACTATCGAGTGAATTGGTGCCTTGCAAATCGAGTGCTTGTCCTGCGGCCATTCCACGAATTCCACTGGCGTAACTGAGCGTATAAATCATGTCGACGCGTTGCTTTGGGCTTAAACTGGCTGGATGTTGAGTAATAATTTCGAAAGCAAGCGGTTGTAAAGCATCTCCAGCAAGGATAGCGATTGCTTCATTAAATGCTTTATGACAAGTCGGTTTGCCGCGGCGTAAATCTGAATTATCCATCGCGGGTAAATCATCATGGATGAGCGAATACACATGGATGAGCTCAATTGCAGACGCCGGTACATCTAAATTTTCCCAAGGCGCATTGAGTGCATGTCCTGTTAAATAAACAAATAAGGGACGAATGCATTTACCGCCGCCCTGCACAGCATAGTTGATAGCTTTTTGCAGTTCCGCCGCGGGATGTTCGATATCATGGAGATACACTTGAAATAATTGATTTAATCGTGTTTTTGCAGTTAGGACAAATTCATCAAGTTTCATTCTTCATTGTTCTCATAGGTATCTAGTTTTGTGCCTTCATTATTTTTAATCAGTATTTGGACTTTTTGTTCGGCATTTTGTAAGATTTTTTGCGCATGTTTGATCAGTGTAATACCGCGCTCGAATTGATTGAGGGATTGTTCCAAACTTAATTCTCCTTGCTCCATTTGTTCAATCAAAGCAGAAATTTCAGCTAAAGAGCTTTCAATGGTAGGCAGTTTTGATTTTTTTGTCACGCGAATGTGCTCCTTTAAATTTTTTTCTTAAATATAGTTGACACTGTAGGGGCTTACTGT
>AMFJ01036055.1_pt1 | contig 13509 bp, 8 predicted proteins | sample 427208 | NCBI WGS metagenome assembly AMFJ01 (sample SAMN02954298, study PRJNA114691) | groundwater metagenome | biome: aquatic; feature: subsurface aquifer; material: sediment; isolation source: subsurface aquifer sediment | place: USA: Rifle, CO | collected 2008-08
ATAGTATATTGTTTTCCATTGGGAGCCGTATACGTTTGCGGAGTGAAGCTTGTATCTACCTGATGGCTTCGCATAGCTTGCGGGATATTATTACTATCAATGAAATTGCGGAGCTCGCTGATGGATGCAAAATATTTTTTTACAGTAAATTCGGATGAAGTATATCCTTGGCTGCCTGATTGGATACTATATACTTTTCCATTGGGAGCGATATGCTTGATTGGATTGGTATTGGTAAACATCAATGAAGAAATACCATACATATTGATATGACAATCTCCAGGATTTTTGGAATCGATGTATCTAGCAAGTGAATCACGATTTGCAAAGTGAGTGACCACTTTAAATATAGGTGAAGTATAGGTCATTGTTGTACTATCATAATTTACCGGATATTCTTTACAGTTGGGAGCGATATGAGCACCTGTATTTATAGGCGCATTGCCTCCGATTGCTGTACTGATGAGATTTTGCAGATATTGGAGATTACAATCGTTGGTGAAATCGATCTGGTCAGCGAGCATGCTTTGCATGGTATATAAGAAAATATCAAATTTGTTTGCATCTCATGTATAATTTTGCACCAAACTATCGAAGATAGATTGGATAGTCGCTGTATCACCACTAGATAATGTACATCCGCTGCCTCGTATTTTAGTAGTCACTCTAAATGGTATCGCTCTGTTTGCTATAGTGAGTACAGAAGAAACTGTTGTATTATAAAGATCGCTTGATTTAAGGCTGATAGAGAGAGCATCACCGTTTTGTACAAAAGTGCCCGTACCGATATTGCTTCCATTTTTGGAGAGAGTCCCACTAGCACTGACCGTAGCCCAAAGCATCAGACCAGGTTTTATACCTGTAAGGATGATCTGATTTGAATCATATTGTGTCGTCAGATTAGCATTGTTTTTACCGGTAAAATTTCGATTATAAATATTATTTATGAGAGTGAGATATCCGGTATTGGTTCGAAGAGAGTAGTTACCATCTCTATCTTTCGCTCTCATCCTCAGATAATATGTACTGCTGGTTTGGTTCAATCCTGTATTTGGTGATCCTAGAGTTCATGTACTATTTGCTATGAATCACGTATTTACGATACTTATGAAGTTAATGTCATTTGCGATTTCATATGCATATCCTTCCAGTCCCGATCCCGTATCAGTACTTGCATTCCATGCAAAACTGACAAAGAACAATGCTTCACCGCTGAGTGGATACGTAAGTACAGGCGTAGTTGGCGGAGTAGAATCTGATCATTTAGTTGTGAGAGTGAACATACCTGTTCCTAGACCGATAGTCACATATCAAGTGACGAGTTGTACGAATCATGAACTGCTTTTTGCTAACGCTTTTACTTGATTTCCATTATATACAAGCAATCATACTGTTCATGAACGTAGCAATGTTGTTCCAGAATAGATTTCCAATCGTCATGAAGTGGCGATAGGATCAAAATTCAGTGATGCGAAAACACCTGTTTCAAGCCCTGCAACGGTTGTTGTACTGTCTATAAAAGTATTGAATGGCATGCTTGTAAAATTAGTGAAAGCGAATGATCCGGTAGTAGGTGTTTGGATAGGTCATCTTGTCGTCACAGTAAATCATGTAGTGACTGATCAGAGAGTTATCGTACCTGTTATCGTTTGATTGTATCCTGTTTGTGTGAGGAGAGTTATCTGTAGCATATCTCCATTGTTTACTATTCAGGTGAATCATACATTACGTCAGCTGATAGTAAGATATCCAGATGTTGTAGCAGGGACAAAAGTAAGTAAAGCAGCTACAGGAATGTTGAGTACTCCCGCAGTATATATATTAGTAGTATACCAGGTATTCAATTGTGCCGTTCCGCTTCCTATGAAATTAACGACTTCTGGTGTCGTATCTCGAATAGCGAATATTTCAGCGATATATTTAGTAGCATCATATTGTGATGGAATTTGCACAAGCACATCACCCATATCATATCTGACAGGAATTTTCTGTTTATACATATTCAAACCGAATGCATAATTGACATAGGTATTGTATGGTGATTCAAACAGAGTGATTCCTGTATGGGCACAGGTTCCATCAAGGAGCGTAAATGAATTCCCAGAAAGTATGGGATTGGTAGCATAGATACAGGACATCGTAGTGGTTCCTGTACTTAGTATCCCACCATAAGGGAAAAGACCGGATGCACCTGGAGATAAATACGTATCGTTACTATTTGTTCCATCCAAATTTCCTCATAAGTTATCAAACATCTTCAGATCTCCGTAAAATTTATTTCCTAGCGAACTATATAATGTTTTGATACCTACACCATTATTGTAGATTCTGACATCATTGAGCACATTCCCGGAAGCGTTTTTGAAATATATACCTGCAGTGCTATTATTGTAGATAGCAGCTCTATTGAGGACATTCTCTTTTGTAGTGAAATCTCAGAATATTCAGATATCATTGTTGTATGCTTGGAAGTTGTTCATAGTATTTCTGTTCGATCCATTGGCAAACCGGATTCCATATAAGCCATTGTTATAGGTCTGGGTATTGTTGATGACATTATAATTGGAAGCATAGTAGAGATAGATACCCGCAATACCATTGTTGAACGATTGGGTATTGATGACAGTAGTATGATGCGAACCTAGTCCAAGATAGATTCCATATAAGGAAGCATTATACACTTGAGCATTATTTATAGTAGTATTGTTGGTAGTTCAATCAAAATTTATCGCCATCTGTGCTTTGGGAGAAGAAAGCATTGAACTGAAATAGAACCCATCGATTTTTACGCCATCTATGATGAGATTGCGTTTATTGTTTGCATACAGCATACCAGACATACCCAATATATTTGATTTGGTGAATCTCGTATCTTTGTTTCCTATAAGTGCGATACAGTTTCCATTGAAGACAAACCCATTTCCCAATCAACCGATTGAAGATCTATATTCACCGCCGGTAAGGATGTATATTGTATGGTCTTGAAAATTATATGTGGATGAAAAAGTTCCTGGATTGAGATATGCTATCTGAAAAGCAGAAAGTGAACATCAGTTGGTCTGCCAGTTTTGAGTGAATGTGGATTCCAATCAAAAATATTGATTGACCAATAATTGTTGGATTGCAGGCAAAGTGGAATCAGGTTCAGTGATATATCTTGTAGTAGTATAATCAGCTCAATTTCATCAGTATTCAAAAAACTCATACGCTGATAAAAAACCGATAGGAGCGATTTGTTTTAGGATATTCCCTCCAAAAATATATCTGATGGGTTTTTTATTCTGATTGAATGAAGTTTGTATCCCTCTCAATAACGATCGATTGGTTCAATTTAGAAGATATTGTCCGCTTCCATTTTGTGGATTGGTGAATCGTTCATAATTCAAAGGAGTTGATCACGTATCTATTTGTCCAGCTGTTCGTGAAGCGACGGGAGGATTTGCATCACCCGTGATTGATCAATTAGCGATATCTGTAGTGTTACCAAAAAATTTCACCAATCAATATCAGGTGAAATATCCTGATGGGAACATATTTAATCCCGTATCGTTGTTGTAGAAATACGTATTGTTAAAGGTGACATCAAAAGAATATAATCAGAGATTATTATTATAGAATAAAGAATTATTTATTCCTCATTGTACAAGGTGCGGAAACCATCATCATATCCCCTCTACTCAAGTGGTATTATTAAATACCTGTGAATTATTTAATAAAAGGGTGATTGCTTGGATACCTACAGCATTGTTATATATCAAAGAATTATTTACATTAAAATAGAATCATAAGACTCATAAAGCATTATCATAGATTTTTGAATTATTTATCAGATTATTAGTAGATACTATTATTGATCCGTAAGAGATGATACCTCATCCCACGGTATTAGATATATCGGTATCATTGATGATGACATTTGTTGTATCACTGATATTTATTCAAGTATAAGCTCAATTTCAATCTATTTTTATATTATCTATGATTATTTTATCTTTATTCGTTGCATCAATAATCGATGCTATACTGCTACTTGCTGGTTTTATAGATACATCACCTTTACCGATAAGAGCAGAACATGAATCCATGACTATAGGAGCAGCAAGAGTATAGGTTCCTGGATTGAGGATATATATAGTATTGGCTGATCATACAAATCAAGCAAAACTAGGCGAAAGCGTTTGTACGGAAGTAGGTATGCAGCTTCCTGTCCATAGTCTTGTATATGCAGTAGAACCGGGTGTTCCATCTCCAAAAAGTGAATACATGATATTAGCATTGCTAGGGTTTTGATCCCAAAAATCTGAATTCAAAAATCATCACCATTGCCAGCTTGCAGAAGCTTGACTCAGAATATTAGATGCACCCCAAAGCATTCCGATAATCGCTAATGCAACAACTACAAAAGCATGATGAATATTCTTATTGAAATGTTCAAGGAGTCATTCGGGATGTCTGAGGTGTTGAAATGGTGACTTCATAACTCAAATGTTAAATGCTAAATATTAAATGCTAAGTTCTAAATTATTTGTCATTGCGAATCCGCCTTAGCGGACGAAGCAATCTTAGTTTTTTTTTAGATTGCTTCGTCATTTCATTCCTCGCAATGACCTATAAATTCTAAATTATTTTTTTGTTTCTGAATTCTACATTCTAAATTCTGAATTAATTAATATCTGCTTGGATTGTTCACATCTATAAGTCTCTTGATCTCAGAAAGCGTTGGATAGTATCTTACTCTCATGAGTTTGTAGGACATATATCATCTGTCAGTCTTGTAGATCTTATACTCTTTTCCGTTTGGCGCTGCATACGTAATCGGAGTGAATGCAGTATCTACGGTATGTGTCCGGATATCTTTTGCAGGATTTTTTAGATCGACATACATATTGATGCTTGAGAGAGAGTCGAAATATCTCGGACTAGTTAGCTCTATTGCAGAATATCAACCATACTGTCCTACATAGTGATAGATCTTTCCATTGGGAGCTGTATGTTTCATAGGATTAGAAGTATCATTTGTTCGGAAATTATTCAAGTAAGTATTGATATGACAATCTCATGGGTTGTAATAATCAAGATGTCTGATCAATGATTCACGATTGATAAAGAAATATCTATTCTTCATCTCAGGAGCATAATACGCTTTTTGAACGATATCATATCCGATGCTATATTCTTTGCAGTTTGGCGTGATATGATTACTGGTATTGATACCTCATTGGGATCCAAGATCATCTTCAATCAATGAAAGGAGATATTCTAGCGTACAGCTCTTACTGAGTTGTGCTTCATCTTTTACCATGCTTTGGAAGGTATTCAAAAAATCAGAGAGCTTAGATATGTTATTGTTATATTGTGATTTTAGATTTTGATACATATTCTGGACCACAAGTTTTTCTGCTGCACTCAAGATGCAACTACTCTTCTTGGTAGTCAAAGAGAATGTTCATGTAAGTCCGAGAACACGTATTTCTGAACTTACGGTAGTATCATAGGTATTGCTAGAATTCATTTCTATATAGAGTGTATCATTTGAAGTTACGATACCTGTAGTTCAGTTACCACCTGTAGCGTTGTTGATGAAGAGCATTCCTTTTGAAATATTTATCAATGTAGGTCACGTGAGTCCAAGAATATAGATAGGATCGGATCTATAGATTTTATCAAGATCAAGATTTCTCAACCAGAGGATAGGAGTTACGATCATCACACCCGTTCCTCAAGCACAATATTGTGTTGAAGCGGTAAAGCTGATAGGAGCAGAGGATGATGACATCCCTACATTATCTATGGCTAATATTCTCATATAATACGTTCCCAAAGGAAGCAATGAAACGTTGAGACTGATGCCAGTGATAGTATTTGAAACTACTCAGCTCAACATAAGTCCTGTAGCCATCCCATTATTATTATAGACTTCATATTTATAATTTGCGAGGCCGGCACCGCTATCAGTAGAAGCAGTTCGTGTCACGATAAGAGGTGAAGACGGACACATATTGGTTCATGTGATAGGTGTGATAAGAGATGGAGTGGTAGGAGGTAGGGTATCTACATATACTCTCTTGATAGCATCAATATAGGTACAAAGCACCATTCCTGATCATCCTCCTGTACTATAGGTGCTTCAGAAATAATTCCATCCATTAGTAGTGAGAAGGGTGACAGGTGCAGTAGCATAATTGAAGATTCCTGTGCCTGCATAATCGCCTGAAAGAGGATTTTCAATGAAATCGCCAGAGACATAAAAGTGTGCAGGTTCAGTAGCTCCCAATTGAAGCATGATACCAGTTTTATTTGTGAAGTATGTTCCGAGCGACTGATTGAGGACAGTGCTTCCAAAAGATGATGCAAAAGTGATTTCTCCTTGAAAGTTTGGATTACATGTTCCTGTAAGGGGAGGGGTGGGTATCGATATATCTCATACATGAAATGCTATTTGATTTCAACATTGAGGTCAGCTATACTGCGAATTAATTACGCTACATGTTGCTATATAATCTCCCGTAACCAGATCACCTCCTGTCAATCGGGTATTTAATCATCAATTATTTAATTGTAAATCTTGGATGATAGGTGATGTTCCTCAAGAAAGGAAAATATTTAAGATATATCAGCTTACATTAGTTCATCCACACGTAAAAGTCATGCCACTGCCTTGTGGGATAACGATAGGTGAAAGAGAAGGTGAAGAAGTAAAACTTTGACACCATGGTACATTCATGCTGAGTTCTGCAATACCTCAATTGGTATCAAACATAAATCCTGCATGCACTCATCAAGTATTAATGATTAAAGTATGATCCAAAACGGGTCAACCAATCTGGTTGTTGATAAAATCATACGTGATTCAAGCTATTATCCTAAATCCTGTCTGAGAACCCAGAGTATGATCAATCTGTCCGAAAACATCATTAGCATTAGCTATAAATGATCAAGTCACTGTAGTACAATTGCTATAAAATCAATTGGTGACTGTCATATTGCTATATCCTGTTGCAAGTGAAGATGCTTGTAAGGTCTGGAGATTGACTTGATCTAAAGGCCGGATTCTTCGCCCTCTTTGATTGTTATAATAGATTCCTCTGAGATGTGATGTACATGCAATCGCTTGTGCTCCACCATTGATAGTGATATATGTGGGAGCAACAACTTCAGGAGTTTGTCGGAAGATGATACCTACGAAGTTATTCCCTCCAAACCTAAAATAGGTATTGGAATAATATCATGCATTGAACCATCCAGAAAATATTGTAGGAAGATCATTTTCAAAGGGGATATTCTCCGCATAGAGAAGTTTGAAGCTCACAGCAAACACTCCCATAAACAAGAGTATTCAGAAAAGAATCTTACCTAGACTAGGCATTTTACGATAGTGATGAGTGATTGTTTTGATCATTATGATGGTTCAAACAGTAAAGACTTAATACATTACTATTATACCCTCGCTATATAAATAATCAAAAAAACACTGCCTTTGCTCCTATATTAGGTTGACAGTGTTTGTAAAATATATTTAATAGATATTAGGATTCGATTACTGGCTTATTATAGCTTCTGAAGAGATCTAATATGGTTTTTTTATGTTCTTCCGAACATTTTTGTTGTTCTTTGCATATATTTGAACAGTGTTCATTTATTTTTTTATGAGAAAAGAAGACACGAGCATTCTTTGGATCTGGATTGAGTACTGCTTCCAAAATAGGATTCCCTTGGATAATCCCGCCAGGACAGAGAGGTTCTCTTGGGTCTCTTTTCGATTTTTCCATAGTGATATGTTTTATGCAGATAAAACAGATTGGAATTTTTTTGGAATGTTAGTTTCTTCGGTATACAAAGTCAAAAGTTTTTTTTCAAGAATTTGGATATCGTTCGTAGATAATTTTGGGAGCACCTCGTTTTTGAAAAGTTCCATGATCGGAGGAATCTGTAAATTTTTTTCAATTTTTTTATAATATAAATACATCCCATAGATGACTTCTTCATTGGTTCCTACACATTCAAACGGTTTGATTCCATCGATACCGAGAAGCTCCTTATAGAGCTGTATCAATCCGCTATTGTCATATAATTCCTGACCAAAGATTTTTTGGGTATCTGCATCGCTGAGAAAGGGTCTCAAGGTCGTATAGACAAAAGCGCATTTTGGACAAATGCAACATCGACGATTGTCGGTCGTTTTATTGCTTTCTATGATTTTGAAATTATTGTTGCAGCTGCTGAAGACATCAAAATATTGCGGATACTGCGCAAAAAATTTTGCTATTTTGATTTCATACATCCCTCTCAGCAAGCTGAAATATTCCACATCCGGAGAAAGATAATTTTTGATATAATGATTGAAATCAGATTCAAACTGATAGCTTTTGCTTCGCTGATGATTGATTTCTATCTCATCCAAAAAGGTATTACCCTCATTGGCGCTTTTTTCATTGGACATGACGATGGAAGTGTAGTCATAGAGATATGCGGAAGTTGTAAGGACAAAAGCTATGATACCGCTGATAGGTACATGACCATTATAATATCCTTGCTGATTCATTTCAAAAAGTTTGGGATCCATATATCTCTTCATAAGCAATCTTGGAACTCAAACCGTATCACCGACTACCTTATGGAGATAATAGTCCTTGCCAAATGTAGAGGTGTAAAAAGGTATGTTCATCTGTTTGATAAGCTCTATGCTGACAAGGCTATCTTTACCTCATCCAAGCGCAACCATAGTCATAGCTGATGATGATGAAAACAGTGTGTGAGGCGTTTCTTTTTCTCAGTTAATAAAATTCATGAGGTTATGAGGAGAAAGTTTGTTGGTATAGAAAAATTCTCCTAGTCATTGCATATAAAATATGTTCCAAAATTTCTGTTGATCTGGATTAAGCTTACCGCTTTCTATCACCAGATTTTCGGTAGGATAGAGCTTATAATAGCTAATCCCTACAGCCAAAGAGAAGTGGAAGAGGAGAGTATTGATTACCTCATGATCTATATTTTTTATAGGCTGGAATCCAGGACAAGCGAAATCGATAGTTTCCGTAAAATCAATTTCATGATCAAAGGAATAGGAAAAAGACGCTTTGAGTGTTGTGTAGTCAAAGTCATATCAAGTGAAATAGAAGGTCTTGAAAGCTTTCATTTCATATGCTAGAAAAATAAATTGTCTGTAGGTATCATAGATATCAAGGCAAAAAAATCAAGGTATATGTGGCGATTCGCTAGTAGACTATTTTTATTTATTGCATTTTATGGGGAAAAAGCTATGCTCAAGACATATACGTCTTATATCTTAACGGTGATATATGATAAATTTTGATAAATTTCACAACAAGAAAATCGCTATTTTGTGATATGGAAGAGAAGGAAAATCATCTCTTCAATTTCTTTTGAAAATCGGTGTTTCACCTAGGAATATCACTATCTTGGATGGAGCGAAAAAAATAGAAGGATTGACAGCAAATTTTGAATTCATCAATCAGGCTTTTGGTACGGATTTAGATTTCAATATGATTCTTGGGGATAATTATTTAGATACCCTCAAAAAATTTGATTTGATTATCAAAACTCCAGGGATATCACTCTACAACAGCAAAATACTTCCTTACAAAGAGAGGATCACTTCTCAGGCGCAGATATTTTTTGATTATTATCAAGGCAAAATCATTGCAGTCTCTTGAACCAAAGGGAAATCCACTACATCTACCATGATCTACGAAATGCTCAAGCATGCTAAAAAAAATGTTAGCTTGATATGAAATATAGGAAGTCCTGTACTTGATGCTCTTGATATGAAAGATCTCGGATCGCAAAAAGATGAATACGCGGTATTTGAGGTCTCAAGCTATATGCTCGAGGGGCTCAAAAAAAATAATTATATAAGCATATTACTCAATGTATATTCTGATCATATCGATCGGCATGAGGGATTTGAAAATTACAAAAATGCAAAATTCAACCTTCTCAAGTGAAGCAAACACAATCTTGTGAGAGATGAAATCATTGAAAATGATGGATTTGATGAGGAAGATATCAAGGAATTGGGTATTCGTACATTCTGACATACAGGAGAGTATACGTACAAAGAGGGAAATTTTTATGTAAAGGAAAAAAAAGTTTTTGACAATCACACTATCATACTCAAGGGAGAACATAATATGATGAACATCTCTGCACTACTCGGGATCTGTGATATCATGAATATAGGATATGAGATATTGGAAGAGACGGTAGCAACATTCAAATGACTTCCCCATAGGATGGAAAATATATGAACATACGCAGGCATCACTTGGATTGATGATGCAATTTCTACGACACCGGAAAGCACCATCCAAGCGATCCAGACTTTTGGAAAACAGATAGATACGATTTTTCTTTGATGAACAGATAGAGGATATGTCTTTGATAATTTGATCAAATGCATCCGTACGTATGGTATCAGAAACATTGTTTTATTTCCGGATTCTGGAAATAGGATTGCCCAGCTGATACGAGATCAGGATATTCCTGTAGGCAAAGAAGTCGTATGGATCAAAATCCTCCAGACAAAATCCATGAAAGAAGCGGTGCAATTTGCATATAAAAATACCAAAAATTGAAAGATATGTCTTCTTTCTACCGCATCACCAAGCTATAGTATACGGAAAAATTTTGAAGAGAAGGGAAATCTTTTTCAAAAATATATCAAAGAATCAGCATAATTTTTATCTGCTTATATTTTTTAGGTATGAAAAAATTTTTCGTGATTGTATTTTTTCTATCATGCATCGGTTTCACTTTTGCTCATCAGCCGAGACTCGTATTCACACAGCCTATAGGAGAGACGATACAGGTACAGGATCCTGAAATTTCACAAGCATTTTATGGAATATTATCAGGACAGGAAGATATCTATCAAATAGTTTCTGATACTGGATTTTTGCTGTATGTAAATATTCTCGTGCCAGAGCTATCTGGCAGCAGGACTGATTTTACGGTAGATGTTATAGAGTGAAATAATGCAGTATATACCAGGCTTGATGGAAAGGCATTTGCATGGACCGGGTTTTTTGAGCCATTTGCAGGAGATAGGTATCTTGTATGACCTAGTTTAGAAAAGCAGGTAGGACCAGGAACGTATACGATCAGAGTCTCCAATCCAGCCAATCAAGGAAAATATTCGCTCGCTATAGGAAAGCTAGAAAGTTTTCCCGTCAACGAAATAATCAATACCTATAAGGCATTGCCAGTGCTCAAAATGGTGTTTTTTGAGAAACCACGATACACCATACTCCGAAATATTGTAGGAATATTTTTATTAGGAAGTATTGTCATTATCATATTGATGGTATTTGGAATCATAAGATTTGTGAGATATATAAACAAAGATAGAAAACATTGACTTTACAAGAGAAATAAGTAATAATAGCATACAAAAAACAAAAAACAAAAACAAAAAAAATCAAAAAACATGACAGAAAAAACAAGCGGTGATATGTTCTCGCTTATTCAAACAAGAGGAGCCATGGGTGCTGTTCTAGAAGTTCTTAGAGCTTCATCAATCCCCAGAACTAAGGCAAATTATGAAAGAATAAAGGCAAAACTTCTTTCATTTCCTACCGACATGGTAGATGTTCGTATCTTTCAAGAGCATTTACAAGAGGTATTGGAAGAAGAAGAAGCTATTATTGTTCTCTTTAAAAAAAATAAAGGGACCAAAAATGAAAAAACTGAAAAAATCGGTTACAAAAAGGAGTTTCAAAAAGGATTGTCTTATTATATTGGAACAAATCATGCTGCCCTTTCCAAAATTTATGTGCATTGGAATGAAGACAAAAAGTTTCTTTTTGACAATATCGACTGCCTCAAAAAACAAGGTTTTTGGGTGAAACAAAATGGGAATGATTGCATCCCCAATGTGTTTTGTTTGACTATTTTCCTTTACAATCCGGAAGATAAAAAAATCATGGAAGGAGAAATATCCATATACATAGGATATGCGTCATCAAAAAACTAACACACTTTACCAAAGAGTCCGTTATTTACGGACCTTTTTTTTGTTTTGAAAATGAATAGTGAATGAGTATACTTTATCATACGAATTTACTTGATGACTTAGATATATGACAGAAACTGCATTAGTGTTGATAGATTATCAGACAGAACGGACCAATCCAGAAAGTGAATATTACGTAGGTGACGTACAAGAAGTGATTGCAAAAGTGAATTATCTTATTGAGCATTGCAGAGTGAGAGGATATAAGATCATCTTCACCAAACATAGAGAAACTGATGGATTAGAATATTTCTGACCAGAAACGCAGTTTATCCCTTGACTCAAAGGAGAGGATACGGATACGATCATCACCAAAAACAAGATCAGTCCTTTTTATAATACTTCATTGGAAAAAGAGCTTGAGGGGATCAAACAAGTGATTGTCTGTGGAATCCTTACCAACTTATGTGTAAGAAGCTTTATCCAGGATGCGTATGACAGAGAGTTTAAAATCACCGTCATCAAAGACTGTTGTGTGGCGCATAGTGAAGAGATACAGGAATTCACATTCTATGATCTCGCTCAGACGAGAGAAGAGATAGACTTCACTAATTTCAAGGAATTTGTAGAATAACAAAGACTTGACATTTACTATAAAATATGTAAAAACAAATAAACAAATAACCAAAACAAAAAACCATGAATACAAAACAGTTATCCCGCGCAAACATGTTGAATTTACATGCACAGTCCAAATTCAACATCCCCCTTACATCAACCCAGAAGGACGAATTTTTCGACCTAGCTGAAGGTACAGGGCAATTTAATGAAATAAATAGCAATAGAAAAGAGGCTGGAGAACCACCGCTTTACGAAACACGAGATGCGGTTCTTACAATTGCTGATCTGGAATTAGCCAGGGAAATGAATTAAACCAAAAAAAAATTAAAAATGCTTGTCAGAAGGTTATTTACCTTCTGATTTTTTTTTACTCCCTAAACCTGCCTGCCGCAGGCAGGTCCCTCTGAAACAGAGGGAATTTTAATTTTTTTTAAAAACCCTCTCTGTTTCACGGGGTCCCATTTATCGTGGGAGAGGAAGGGGTGGGGGGATGGAGTAAATAAGAATTGACATTTATGTAAAAATGAATATATTATAGAAAATATAAAAACACAAATATATGATAAAATTATTTTTGTCTCGACTTAATGGATGGTTATTTGGCCTTGGTTATATAGCAGGAGTAATTGTTCTTATTCTTCAAACTATAGAAATAATCATTACAAAAAATGCAACAGCGATATCAATACCGTCCTATATTATAGTCATTATCTTCCAATGGAATGCTGCTCTCTATAGTAAACATAAATTGAAAAGTAAACTTATGATGTGGGGATGTATTGCTCAAGGCTTAGCTGCTCTTATTATATCACTTGTTGCATGCTACTACAAATAATACTTATCAGAAGGTTTTTTACCCTCTGATTTTTTTTATTTTTTTGTCCTCCTTTTTAAAGGAGGAGTACCACGAAGTGGGG
>AMFJ01007890.1_pt1 | contig 13507 bp, 15 predicted proteins | sample 427208 | NCBI WGS metagenome assembly AMFJ01 (sample SAMN02954298, study PRJNA114691) | groundwater metagenome | biome: aquatic; feature: subsurface aquifer; material: sediment; isolation source: subsurface aquifer sediment | place: USA: Rifle, CO | collected 2008-08
TAAAAGTCATTAAGGGAAATTCATCATTCCCCTTAATGACTTTTTACGCTGTCCATAATAACAATTCCCTGAATCGAGAGTTTATTCCTAAAACTATGCTTATATAATATAAGTGGATCTTTATTTTATTTATGGCTAATTGGAGATATACATGTCTATTGTTGAAAGAATAAAAGAACTGGGATATAAATTACCTGAAGCGCCAAAGCCTGTTGCAGCATATATTCCTGCTGTGCAAGCAGGCAATCTGGTTTACACTTCAGGAGTCTTGCCAATGCTAGATGGGAAAGTGGCATATTTAAAAGAAATAGGTGGATACCTGAACACAATTTCTTATGGATATGAAGCTGCAAAACTATGTACTTTAAATGCACTCAGTGTAATTCATGACTTTGTAGGACTTGATAACGTTGAAAAAATTATAAAAGTAACAGGATATGTACATAACGTATCTGGCTTTACAGATCAGCCAAAAATCCTGAACGGCGCATCAGATCTGTTATTGGAAATTTTTGGAGAAGCAGGAAAGCATGCCAGATCAGCAGTGGGAGTAAATGGTCTTCCATTAGGAGCATCAGTAGAGCTTGATATGGTTGTTCAGATAAAATAATGTAAAAATTCACTTTATAAATAAAGAAAAATCTACTAAAATAAAAGTAGTAAGCTTTAAATTTAATGGCAATAATTATGGAATATAAGCAATATTAAATAAAAACGGCTCAAGGTATTTTAAAATACCTGATAATTAGAAGAAATAAATAGAATTTAAATTCTAAATTATGATAAAAATCCGCAAACTAAAACCGACAGATATAAAAAGAGTTCAGGAAATGGTAGAATACATCCACCCTGGGCACTCTTCAGATTTTGTTTCTGAAGATTATTTCACGTTATTTCCGTTAGATTTATTCCATAATCTTTTGCCTCCTAACATGAGATTCCTTCAAGAATGCTTTGTTGCTGTTGAAGATAAAAAGTTATTAGGATTAATTGGTCTTTTACCTGATGGCAAGCAAAAAACAAGATGGAAAATTAACAGACTGATTATGGACATTAACGCTTATGAAATCGGCCAGCAGCTAATAGATTATGTAGTCAACAGATATGGTGGTAGTGGGGTAGAAACATTTATAACCACAATAGATGAAAAATATCCTGAAGCTATATCACTATTTAAAAATGCCTGTAAATTCAGAAGCTGCAGCCATATTCACATATGGGAAAAAGAAAATCTGGAAGTAAACGAGCCTGTTCAAAGCATTAAGAACTTAAGAGAAGTAAAAGCATCAGATGCATATAAATTGCGTGAGCTTGATGAGCAGACTTTATTCCCGCATTTTAGAACTTCACTGATAAAAAATATTTCCGATTATAAATTTGGCTTAAAAAACAAGTTATTTAACCAATATAAGGGATATAAAGTAAGAAGATTAATCCTGGATAATCCTTCAATAAACTCAATAGAGGGTTATATCTTTATTATGAGCAAGGATAATGAAAACTTCTGGGCAGATATAATACTCTCATTACCCTATCAGGAGTATTACGAGGATATATTAAATTACATTATCAACTATGCTAAATCTCAGAATGAAAATGCAAAATTACATGTATATTCTAGAAAGTATTATCAAAGCAATAAAAAACTAGCCGAAGTTCTTGATCAAAAAAACTTTAAACCAAGTCATAGTTTTCAGGTTTTAGTAAAAGATTACTGGAAAGTAACGCCGGCTATTACTGAAGGAAATAAATCACCTGTAATTATTTTCCCTGATATAACAAGTCCGGCATGCAACAGCTTAAAGATGAATAAAACCGGGAGATAAGCTTTGGTACATGCACATGAACATGAAGGATTTGAAGAAAAAAACCAATATAAATTAGGCATAATCCTTATATTGACTGCAGGTTATATGGTTGCTGAATTCTTCGGCGGGTTGTATACAAACAGTTTGGCTCTTATGGCTGACGCTGGTCATATGTTAAGTGATGTAGCGGCGCTTGGATTATCATTTTTTGCTATTTGGCTTTCTTTAAAGCCTGCTTCTCCTCAAAGGACTTATGGATTTTACCGAACTGAAATTCTGGCAGCTTTTATTAATGGGCTTGCACTTGTTGGTATTGCAGTATTTATTATTTATGAAGCCTATACAAGAATATCTGCACCGCCGGAAGTTAAAGCTCCTGTAATGGTTGTAATTGCAACAGGCGGCCTCATGATAAATATAATAGGAGCAATGCTTTTACACAGGTCAAGTAAGGAAAGCCTTAATATTAAGGGTGCTTTTCTGCATATTATCGGCGATTTGCTCGGATCAGTAGGAACGATTATTGCGGGTTTGATAATATGGATATGGGGTTTTTATCTGGCAGACCCGATTATAAGTTTTATAATTGCTGCTTTGATTTTATTCAGTGCAGTTCGTCTTGTAATAGAAGCTTCAAATATCCTATTGGAATCCACCCCGTCACATATAAGCACAGAGGCAATCAGAGAAGCAATATTAGAGTTGCCTTTTGTGGATGATGTGCATGATCTTCATGTATGGAGTATTTCCTCTAAGAATATAGCTCTAAGTGTACACGTTGTAACGGATACATCTGATAGTGCAAAAATTTTATGCATTATTGATGATCTGATTCAGGAAAAATTTGGCATACATCACCTGACTGTGCAGATAGAACCTCCTGGATTTCATGAAGGAGTATGCTCTTTTCGTTGATTTTAATAGGATATGTCATCCTGAACGTAGTGAAGGATCTCAGGATAATACTAGTACTCAGTAAATTAGTTTTGCAAGGAGATATTTTCTTGCAATGATGTAATTAATTCCTCAAAAATGTTGAATCAGCGTATTACTTTTTGAGGTTACTGGCTTTTGCCATAGTAAACAATAGCACTTTTGACTATAGTTATTTTTTGTCCATTTTCAAGGCTAATATGGAAAGTATTGTCATCAAACCAGATTATCTGCCCTTTAAAAACCTTTTCATTAAGAGTATGAAATTCTACCCAGGTCTTATCTTTAATAAATTGTTTTATTTCAGAAATGCTTGGCCCTTTTAAATCGTTCATAATTAATTCCTTAATGGTTTTAAATTTTTTTCTTTAATTTTTTAACAGCTTTTTTTATTTCTTTAATATTATCGGCATTAGGCTCCATTTTAAGATATTTTTCATATGCTTTAATGGCTTCTTTATTCAAGCCCAGTTCCTGACAGGCTAAAGCCAGATGTAAGTGTATCTCACTGATACTGGAATCAACTTTAATTGCTTTTTGGTAATATTCTAAAGCTTTTTCATAATCTTTTAAGCCTTGATAAACAAATCCCATGCTATCAAGAGTTGGTGCACTTTTGGGATTTAACTCTATAGCCTTTTTACAGCTTACCAGAGCATCTTGATATTTGCCAATATTAGCCTGCCCATAGCAAAGATTGTTATAAGCCTCTTGGAAATCAGGTTTTAGCTCAATGGCTCTTTTATTATAATGAACCGCCTTGTCATATTTATTTTCTTTTGAAAAAAGAATCCCTATATCGTAGTTAACAATAGGATTAAGCGGCATTAATTCAGATGCTTTAATCAAATATTCTATAGATTCCTCATTTTTTCCAAGCTTATCGAGTACTATGCCTAGATAATAATTAACAACTTTATTGTTTGGATGAACTTTTAGTACTTCTTTGTATTTTTTTTCAGCCTCTTTATAATTACTAGTTGCTTCAGATAGAATCCCCAATCCTGATAAAGCAGTAACATTTTCGGGATCATACCGTAAAATATTAAGAAGCTGCTCCTGCGCCTTTAAATAGTTCTCTCTGGCTGCATAACTCTCAGCAATTACCACGATTATCTTTGTAAATCTTTTATCAGAATGTCCTTCAGCTGTGGATATAAACGGTGAGGCAAATAAAATATTCTGATTAAGAGCAAAGATAAAAGCTAATAATATTCCTGCAAAAATACTTGTTTTTAAGTGTTTTTGGTGCAAATTTTTCAATAAAAAATTATTTTTTTTCATTTTAATAACTATTAATTCTAGCTAAGATATAATTAATTATAGTTTATAACATTGAAGTTTTTATTATTGGTACTTATTATATTAGATTTTAATTATAAATGATAGTATATTTAATTTTTCTGAGTTTAAGTTTGATATGGCTCTTTATTCTATTTTTAGGGCCATATTTATCTGGAAATGAATATAATCTCTTACAGGAGATTTACTATCAGGCATTTAAAATAATCTGTCATCAAAATCCGGAAAGATCTTACTTTGTATGGGAACATCAAATGCCGGTTTGTGCCAGATGCCTTGGAATATATGCAGGAATTTTTATAGGAGCTGTTATTTATCCGTTATTTAGGAAATTGAACAGTACTCAAATTCCTAAGTTTAAGTATTTATTGATTTTCCTTGCTCCTCTGGTTTTTGATGGAATATTTCAAACTTTTGGTTTGTATAAAAGCTCAAACCATATTAGGCTCTTTACAGGAATTTTAGGCGCATCAGCACTTGTATTCTATTTTTTACCATTGTTAAATCAAATTTATAACAGATTTAAAAACGAGAAATAGTTTTTCAGCTGCTCAGATTACATAGTTATAACTGTATATAATTTGCTACAAACTGAAAAATATGCTAATTTAGCAATATAAAAATGAAACAGCTGTGCAGCAAAGAAGATTTAAAAGTGGAGTAATTAAACTGCATGCCAAAAGAGAGTTTTGATCAAGTAAAAGAAATAGCAAATGAAATTGAAGGCTGGCTGGAGGATGATGAAGCAAAGTTGCTTTATGACTGTGCAAAAAAATGCAAAGGAAATGGAGTAATTGTAGAAATAGGTTCATGGAAAGGAAAATCTTCAATTTATCTTGCAAAAGGAGCTATAAACGGAAATAATCCTGAAATATATACCATTGATCCTCATATTACTTCTACTGGAGAGCCAAACGGATCATTGGAAGATTATAAGAAAAACATGGAAAAAGCAGGTCTAAGCGACAAAATAACACATATTGTAGAAAAATCAGAGGATGCAGTTAAGAATTTCAATAAACCTGTTGAATTTATCTTTATAGATGGATTCCATAAATATGAAAGCGTGAAACTGGATTTTGAAGAATGGTCAAAATGGGTTATTGATGATGGATTCATAGCACTTCATGATGTAAGATCCTGGCTGGGCCCAAAGCAGTTGGCTAAAGAAATAGATAGAGATTATGATAACTATAGATTTATCGAATATATTGATGAAACTTTGCTTATTCAAAAAATAAGAAAAAAGAATTCTTTTGATGAAGAGAAGAATAAAGATATTTTAAAATTGTTTTAATAAATAATTGTTGAGAAACTGATAACAAAGGTTTTCATAATTAAATGTGCTTTTGAAGCTTGCTATAGACCTCATCTATTATTTCTTGCCAATTATTGATCTGTTTTTGCCTGAATAATTTCACGCTGTCATACCATGGAGTAGTGTTACTATCTTGAAACCATCGCCAGTCAGGGACGTATTGCAGCAATATCCATGCAGGTATTCCTAATGCTCCGGCAATATGTGGAACGGAAGTGTCTACGCTTATTAAAAGATCAAGATTTTCTAGTGCAGCGGCTGTATCTGAAAAATCATCAAATGTATCTCCCAGATTTATTACTTCGATCCCTTCCGGAAGGTCTACAAGCTGGTCAGTACCGCAGCCTTTTTGGAATGAGTATATTTTCACCCCGTCAAGCTTGGCAAAAGGATAAAAATAACTGAGATGAGGAATCGATCTAAACACGTCAACGTGATCAAAATTCCTGCATTGCCAGTTTATACCAAGCTTAAAGCTGTCATTATTAAAATAATTTTCCTTATAAAATTTTACTTTTTCAGGGTCTGCTTTAAGGTATTTATCACTTAAAGGTATATTTTCAGCAGTTGCCTTTAAAAAGTAGGGGATACTCATTAAGGGAATATGAGTATCGAATGTCAAAGACTCATCAGGAGTGGAATTATCAATAATTTCTGCTTTAATATCACTTTGGCGTAATAGTTTTTCCAGTTCTTTTTGTGGTTTAAATAAAACTTTAGCACCCATAGAGTGCAATATAGGAAGATATCTGACGAAATTTACTGTATCTCCGAATCCCTGTTCGTGATAAACATAAATAGTTTTGCCGTCCAGTGAGCTGCCGTCCCATAATGGTTGTTTAATTCCAGATATTCTTGTTTTATAGACCTGACTATCGTGTAATCGCCACTGGTAATTATGCCAGCCTTTTTCAAAATCTTGAAGCGCTAGATAAGAAATGGCAAGATTGGAATAAACATCTACACTATTAGGATTAAGCTCAATAGACTTTTCAAAGTATGGAATAGCTTCTTTTATCAGGCCTTTGTCTTTATATATATTCCCAATATTATTATATATTTGGGCTGAATCAGGTTTTAGCTCAAGAGCCTTTTGATAACAGCTCAATTCTTTATCTGTATATCCCTTGTAAAAATAGACTTTACCAAGGTTAATGTATACATCCGCAAAGTCAGGCATTAACTCAAGAGCTTTTTGATAATAGGAAACAGCTTTATCTAAGTGTTCCGGGTTATCAATTTTTCTTACAAAGTTGTCGTTACCTTTATAAGCGTTGCCAATATTAAAATAAGCCTGGGTATAATTAGGATTTAGCTCAATTGCTTTTTCATAGCATTTTATGGCCTGTTCGATTTTATTAACCTCGAAGAACACTGAGCCAAGGTTATTGTATATTTCAGGATAGCCGGAATTTATCTCCAGCGCTTTTTGATAGCAAATAATGGCATCATCAAACATTTCTTTAGCGGTATATACCATGCCAAGGTTGTTGTATGCGTCCAGATTCCTTGGATTTAGCTCAATTGTTTTTAAATAGCAATTAATTGCGGCATCTTCATCACCTTTATCAAAGCAAGCATTTCCAAGACTGCAGTAATAACTATCCTGTGGATTTAGTTCGATAGCTTTTAATATTACTGATACAGCAGTATCAAAATCACCAATCTGGTTCATTAATATGCCAAATAGATGTAATACTTCTGCATTGTTAGGCTCTGAATGAAGTATTTGGCCATAAAGCTCCCCTGCTTCTTGAAGCATGTCAGCATTATGGAATTGTATAGCCTGTGATAGTTTTTCCTGTGATGACTTCATAGATTTAACTCTTATTTATAATTACTCTAGCATATCAACTCTTTTTTGGTGTCTACCGCCTTCAAAGTCTGATTCTAACCAAACTTTGACTATCTCCAGTGCCACATCAGGCCCAATTACACGAGCTCCCATGGTTAAAATATTTGCATTATTATGGGCCCTGCTCATTTTTGCACAATAGGTATCATGACAGGTAGCAGCTCTAACTCCTTTAACCTTATTTGCGGCAATAGCAACTCCAATACCTGATCCGCAAATCAGAATACCTTTTTGACAGGTATTATTAGCAACCTGATTAGCGACTTCTTTTGCAATAACAGGATAATCAATGGGTTCACTGTTATATACGCCAAAATCTTTGAATTTATACCCGTTTTTCTCAAGAAAAGAAATTATTACTTTCTTTAGCTCAAATCCACCGTGGTCTGATCCTATAGCTATCTCAAAATTTTCCATTTATATCCTCTTTATCTGTCTGTTTGCCGTGTTTTATGACAATTTTTAATATTAAATTAACTTTTATTTTTGCTGATTTTTGCAACCCTTTTGGTGGCTAAGCCACATTCTCAAGTTAATAATACTTCCTGATAGTACATATATTTATGAATCTTGCTTTTTGCGCCTTTTTGATTTTGGAAATGCTTTATTGGTGAGGGGTTGAGGTGGTGGCCATTTGGTCAGTGTGTGTAAAAATTAATTGTGATAATGTTTTTGGCTGTCGTGAATTTATTTAGGTATATTTTGTCCAGATATATCAGGTATTTTTCTTTGTCATGCTGAAGCATTAAAAACGCAAAAAATTAAGAATCTAGTGTGTTCAGCATCTTGCCAATAGGGCATGCTGGAAAGATCCTGCCAAGTAGGGACACAATAGTACAGCTCATAACTTCGCTTACTATTGTTGTCAACATCTACGATAATTATGATAGTGCATGTCTGACGCTTCAGGATGACAATGCTTTATTTTTATTAGTATAGCATAGTTTTTAGTGGCCATTCGGCTACAATTTGTTGGTTGATGCTATAAATTGTTGGGTAAAATTAATTTTATCCACCCTACTTTATGACTGCTTGCTGATATTAAGAAATATTAATTCAGGTTTTTCCAGATAAGACCTGAATTTTCATAAAATCCTAGAATTTTTCTGCATCCTCTATATCAATTATTTCTTTTACATTCCTATATATATTGGAATTAAAAATATAGGAAAATTATTATGATTAACTTTACCTCGTCACAATATTTTAATCCAAATCTTCTTGATAGAACTTGTGTACAATCAAAAATAAAAGAATTTAGATTTGAATATTTGGCTTCTCCTTGGGATAAATCAAACATAAAGCCAGAAAAAGTCAGTAATCTTAGAATGGGAGATATAATTACTGACTTAAAAACAGGCAAAGATCACTTTGTTTGTTATAATGAAGATGGAATTTTCAAGTATCGTGAAATGGGGCTAATGCGAAGTTCATCAGCCGAATCTCTAGATGGTAAATTTGGAAAAGCTGGAGAAATTAAATTAAGTTTTAACGCTTAATTTATAGAATAAATTAGCTTGTAGGATTGGCATACTGTCAATCCTACTTAATTATAAACCTATAATATCTTATTAAACATCAATAGCAACAGCGCCCTGGCGTAGGATCTTTATGTTTCCTGACGGGTCTACCAGTACAACTGTTGATTCCGTACCTTTGGCTGAATAGCCATAATCATCCAGAATGTAATCCACTTTATCACCAAGTTTGTTTTCAATTTCAGATTTTGATAAAGCAGCCGGTTCTCCTGATAAATTAGCGCTGGTTGTGGCTAATACGTGGCTTTCAATTGCATTATCGAGTAGTGATAAAAATGGGGGACAATTAGGTATTCTTATGCCAACAGTATTACCACCTGAAGTTAGATAAGAAGGAGTTTTATCGCTTTTTTGAAGTACCAGAGTGACAGCTCCGGGCAGATATTTGTCAATTATTTTTCCGGCAACTTCTGGAATTTCTGCCACATAGGGAACTAAATATTCAATTTTGCTTCCTAATAATATTAAGGGCTTGATTTCAGAACGGCCTTTGGTGGAATAAATTCTATTAACAGCAAGTTCATTTTCAATCAAACACCCGACACCCCAGACAGTATCCGTTGGAAATGCAATAATACCGTCAGGGCTCTTAAGTGAATTATGGATTTTTATAATTTCTTTTTCAGAAAGTTGAAAATTATACATAATTTGTAATATTATAACAAAATATTGACATGTAATAAGTATATTTGTACTATACTCTGAACATGAAAACAACTCAAAGGACGGGCACCGGTTAAATATAACTTATAATAATAAGTAATAAATTGATTAAAGAAGTTCTGAGAATTGATTTTTCACCCTGTGGGGCGTTGGCGCAGTTGGTAGCGCGCTTGAATGGCATTCAAGAGGCCACGAGTTCGAATCTCGTACGCTCCATTTTTTTAACCCACCACTCGCAAAAATAAAATATTTTATATAGAATTAAGTTTCTATTGATAATAATATTTTATTAACAGTTGACAGTGAGACTCTGTTGTTTTATAGATTTAATGTGAGTGTATTATTTTATTAACCTTAATTCACATGAAATATAAAGGCAAAAAACAATAAAACACGCAATAAGGAGAGAAAATGCCTACAATTAATCAGTTAGTTCGTAAAGAACGCGAAAGAATCACAGAAAAAACAAAATCCCCGGCTTTGGCTAATTGTCCTCAAAGACGTGGAGTATGCACAAGAGTTTATACAACTACACCTAAAAAACCAAATTCTGCCCTCAGAAAAGTTGCAAGGGTAAGATTAACAAACGGTTTTGAGGTTACATCATATATCCCGGGAGTCGGACACAACCTTCAGGAGCACTCTGTTGTGTTGATTCGTGGTGGAAGAGTTAAAGATTTACCAGGTGTGAGATATCACATTGTTCGTGGTACTCTTGATGCTGCCGGTGTTAAAGGCAGAGCTCAAAGCAGAAGTAAATATGGTGCTAAGAAAGAGAAAAAATAAGGATAAATTAGTATGTCACGTAGAAATAAACCAACAAAAAGAGTTCCATTAGCTGATCCAGTTTATAATAGCGTTGATATCGCAAAATTTATAAACAGATTAATGAGACGCGGTAAAAAAAGCGTTGCAGAAAGAATTTTCTATACAGCGCTTGATACAATTAAAGAAAAAACTAAAGAAGAACCTTTAGAAGTATTCAACAAAGCATTAAAAAATGTTACTCCTATTATAGAAGTAAAAGCCAGAAGAATTGGTGGTTCAACTTATCAGGTGCCTATTGAAGTTAGAGCTGATCGTGGTATCGCACTTGGCTCCATGTGGCTCATTAATGCAGCAAAAGCAAGAGCCGGCAGATCTATGACTGAAAGGCTTATTGCTGAAATATCAGATGCATCTAATGGAGTTGGCTCAGCTGTTAAGAAAAGAGAAGATACTCATAAAATGGCAGAAGCAAACAAAGCTTTTGCTCACTACAGATATTAATTTTTCCTAAATTATTAGTTTGTAGGCAATGATCAAGTATATTTTTAAAATATACTTTGGTTTTATATGTCATTTTAAAAATTAATGAGCTATATAAGTATATTTTCCATATATTACATTCTCTTAATAAAGAGAATTGCCCAATCAGGTAAAGGATTTTCCCTGATTTCATGAACAAACTTTTAGCATTCAGTAAATTTTTTTTATTTTTAGTTTTTGTGATCATGAGGTAAGTTTAATTTTTTTAAGAAGGGATACACGTCGTGGCTAGAAATACACCTTTAGAACGAATTAGAAATGTCGGTATTGCGGCTCATATAGATGCAGGTAAAACCACAACAACAGAAAGAATTCTTTTCTATACCGGCTTTACTCATAAAATGGGTGAAGTACATGAAGGAACATCAATCACTGACTTCATGGAACAGGAAAGAGAACGTGGTATTACAATTACATCTGCGGCAGTAACAAGTTTTTGGAAAGAACATCAGATTAATATTATTGATACTCCAGGACACGTTGACTTTACCATTGAGGTAGAAAGATCATTACGTGTATTAGATGGAGTTATAGCAGTTTTCTGTGCGGTAGGCGGAGTTCAGCCTCAATCAGAAACAGTCTGGAGACAGGCTAACAGGTATAAAGTACCTATTATGGTATTTGTTAACAAAATGGACAGAACAGGCGCTAATTTCTTCAGAGTTATTGACCAAATTAGAACAAGACTTCAGGGAAATGCGCATGCCATTCAAATTCCAATAGGAGCAGAAGAAAACTTAACAGGTATTATTGATTTAATTACTCAAAAAGCATACATATACGGCAATGATTTAGGCACAGACATTCAAGAAACAGCTGTTCCTGAATCTATGGCTGATATGGTTGCTGAATATAGAGAAAAACTTATTGAAGCTATTGCTGAAAGTGAAGATGAATTAATGATGAAATACCTCGAAGGTATGGAAATCACAGAAGATGAGCTCAAAGAAGGATTAAGAAGAGCAACCATCTCTAATAAAATCATTCCTGTAACTTGCGGTTCCGCATTTAAAAACAAAGGCGTACAATTACTACTCGATGCAGTAATTGACTATATGCCGGCTCCAATTGATGTTCCTCCAATTACCGGAATAACAAAAAGCGGAGAAGAAGTTACAAGACCAAGTGATGATGAAGAACCTTTTGCAGCTCTTGCATTCAAAATTATGACCGACCCATACGTTGGCAGGTTAACATTTGTTAGAGTATATAGTGGTACTCTAGAAGCAGGAAGCTATGTATTAAATAGCAGTACCGGCAAAAAAGAAAGAATTAGCCGTATAGTACAAATGCAGGCTGATACCAGAAATGAAGTAGATGAAATTCGTGCTGGAGATATAGCAGCGGTTGTAGGATTAAAAGATACTACCACCGGTGATACTTTATGTAATGAAGCTCATCAGGTAGTTTTAGAATCAATAGAATTCCCTGAACCGGTTATATCTGTTGCTATTGAGCCAAAAACAAAGGCTGATCAGGATAAATTATCAGCTGCTCTTGGTAAATTAGCTGATGAAGATCCATCATTCAGAGTTAAAGTTGACCCTGAAACAGGTCAGACAATTATCTCCGGAATGGGAGAATTACACCTTGAAATTATTGTCGACAGGCTTTTAAGAGAATTTAAAGTAGGCGCTAATGTGGGTAAACCACAAGTTGCTTACAGAGAAGCTATTACTAAAGCGGTTGAAGCTGAAGGCAAATTTGTAAGACAATCCGGTGGACGTGGTCAGTATGGACACGTTAAGCTTAAACTGGAGCCTCTTGGAAAAGGGACCGGAGTTGAATTTGAAAATAAAATTGTCGGCGGTACAGTTCCTAAAGAGTATATTCCTGCTGTTCAAAAAGGTGTTGAAGAAGCACTTGCAGGTGGTATTATCGCAGGATATGAAGTTATTGATATTAAAGTAACTCTGTACGATGGCAGTTATCACGATGTTGACAGTAGTGAAATGGCCTTTAAAGTAGCCGGTTCCATGGCTGTTAAAGACGGTGTTAAAAAAGCAGCTCCAAATATTCTTGAACCAATGATGAAAGTTGATGTTGAAGTACCTGAAGATTACCTTGGTGATGTTATTGGTGACTTATCAGGAAGAAGAGGCCGTATTGAAGGTATGGAAGCTATTGAAGGCACTAACTTGCAAAAAGTTAATGCACTGGTTCCTCTTTCTGAAATGTTTGGTTATGCTACAGACATTCGTAGTAAAACTCAGGGACGTGGTACATTCTCAATGGAATTTTCCAAATATGAACCTGTACCAACTAATATAGCTGAAGGAATTATCGGCAAATGCGGCGTATAAGGCTAATTTACCAGATAAATTCTTAATTATAATTATAAAAGCCTGTATTCATACAGGCTTTTATGTTTTTTATAAATCTCTATTTGTTATAGGACAGGTTTTTAAGGTTGTTAATACTCTTAGATTTTCTCCCCAGACACAGACTTCAGAATCCTGTCTGTAATAATCACATTCATCACAAGTTTGCAGATCTGATAGTGTTATTTTTTGTTTTCTCTTTTTTTTGATATATTCCTGCAAAGTCGGAATGTAGGTTACTTTTCTCTTCATACATATCCCCCTTGAAACGAGTAACCATGAAATAAGTGCTACGTAACTTACAGTTCGTATACGCAGCACTATATTATCTTGCGCGTATAATTAAGACAATTATACATTTGCAAACCAGTTTTGACAATAGTTGTTTAAATAAAAAGCAGGGTGTTTAAAACAAATTCCGTTTTAGAAGCTGTCTTGTTAAAGTCGAATCGGGTGACATA
>AMFJ01017250.1_pt1 | contig 13506 bp, 11 predicted proteins | sample 427208 | NCBI WGS metagenome assembly AMFJ01 (sample SAMN02954298, study PRJNA114691) | groundwater metagenome | biome: aquatic; feature: subsurface aquifer; material: sediment; isolation source: subsurface aquifer sediment | place: USA: Rifle, CO | collected 2008-08
AAGCGGGCCGCTATACCCTATAGCTATGTTTGTTACTATTCTGCGCACTTCTAAATTCGCCCTCCAACACTTTTGGCGAAATTTATGGATTTCCGCCATTACCGTGTTTATTTTAACGTTGACGTTATTTATCGTCAGTTTGGTCGGCAGTTTGAATTTGCTTGCCGGCCAAGCCATCAAAGCGGTTGAAGAAAAAGTTGATATCGATCTCTATTTTAAAGATGGTACAGATGAAAGCGATATTCTCAAAGCCAAATTGACTTTGGAAACTTTTCCAGAAGTAAAGGCAGTGCGGTATATTTCTAAAACGGAGGCCTTACAATCATTTACCGATAGTCATTTGGATGATCCTGATATTCAAGCCGCCTTGGCGGAATTAGATGATAATCCGCTACCAGCTAGTTTAAGCGTCCAAGCCAATGCCTTGAATCAATATCAAGCGGTAATGACCCAGTTTGAAGCATCTCAGTTTAATACGTTAGTGGAGAACAAAAACTTTTCTGATCATCAGACGGTGATTGATCGCTTATCGAATCTCACTAAACGACTTTATCAGGGGGGATTGATCATTAGTTTGATTTTTGTATTGGTCTCGGTGGTGATGATGTATAACACGATTCGGGTAGCCATTTATTCCACCCGTGAAGAGTTGGGTATTATGAAACTTGTCGGTGCGACCAATGCCTTTATTCGCACCCCCTTTGTGATAGAAGGAATACTATATGCGTTATTAGCCAGCATAGTGGCCATGATCCTGCTCTCTGTGCTGACATTCAGTACCGCACCCTACATTAATACATTTTTTAGCGGCTACGATTTTAGTGTGAATCTATTTTTCACCAGTAATTTTTGGATTATTGCCTTGGGCCAGTTTGTGATTTCGTTAATCCTAGCCATTGGCAGTAGTATGTTATCCATTGGCCGTTATCTGAAAGTCTAACACTATGCCTATATCGGAACGGCGCATGTCCCGGGCGGATCGCAGCCGTATTGCTCTTCTCACCTTTCAGGAGCAGCGCCGCGATCGTGAGGAGGAACAGTTTATACGTTGGCTCAATCCTCAAACGACTGATCGCATTTTTGATGTCGGAACAAATACCGGTCAATTTTTAACAAAACTACGCGATCACTATGGTGTACAGCAGGTGGCTGGCTGCGATAGTAACCCGCATGTGGCAAGGCCGGAGCTACACATCTATCAATTATCCGCAGAACAACTCACAGGCATAGCCGATGAAGCGTATACTCGGGTGACCATGCGACACGTTTTGGAACACACGGCTGACCCAGCCGCTGCTTTGACAGAAGCGCATCGGATATCGGCACCTAGTGGTACTCTACACATTGCTTGTTTCCTCTACACACCAGAATTGGTGCAGCATTCTAGCGTTACAGAAGCCATTACTGAACCACCGCACCAATTTACTCAGGATCAATTGGTGCAATTAGTATCGGTGGCTGGTTTTACCATCGAACAGCAGGACATTGTAACTGAATTGAGTTCGATGCCGCAGGGTGATGCTCAATTTCCATCCCTGTTGATCGTGGCTCGTAAATCCGAGGGAAAATAACACAGACTTTACAGAGCAACCGAAAGTCGGTATATTCATCCAGTCACTCTTGGGGCGTAGCCAAGTGGTAAGGCAGCGGCCTTTGGCGCCGCCATTCGTAGGTTCGAACCCTACCGCCCCAGCCAAGCAGGATGTACCGCTTGACCGCCAGCCGGAAATCATTTAGTGTGAGCCACTGTATGTCTGATCAACCTGTGGCCATTCGGTTCAATAACGTCACCTATCAATACTCTGACAAGGCAGTCCTTCTGAAGGAAGCGAATTTTTCGGTGCGGGCCAATGCAAAATTCACTATCATGGGCCAAAATGGTGCGGGAAAAAGTACCTTGTTTAAATTAATCACTGGGCAACTCGAACCGCTTACTGGAAACATTCATCGGCTGCCTGATGCCAGCATCGCCTTGGCCCAGCAGGTGGTGCCGCGTGATTGTTTGACCTTAACCGTGCGACAATTTTTTGAACGGGTATTTCCAGAAGAAATCTATGATCTTGATCGCAGGATTGCTCAAGTGTTCGAGGTAGTTAATCTCACCCTACCACTGGATTGGACCGTGAAACAGCTGTCGGGCGGTCAACAGGCCCGGTTGTTACTAGCTCAAGCTCTTATTCAAAAGCCGGATATATTATTATTAGATGAACCAACCAATAATTTAGATGCTGCCGGCATCGATCATCTTATTAGTTTTTTGCTAGGCTATGACAAAACTGTCCTAGTCATTTCGCACGATGCTGGTTTTTTGAATACCTTTACCGACGGTGTGTTACATTTAGATGTCTTTACCAAGACGGTTCAACAGTACCTTGGTAATTATTTTGATGTGGTGGAAGAAATTAGCGCACAGATTGAACGCGAGCAACGCCAAAATGCACAGTTACAAAAAACAATCCAAGATCGCAAAGATAAAATTAATTTTTTCTCGCACAAAGGTGGTAAAATGCGACGCTTAGCCAGTAAGTTACGTGATGAGGTTGAAGAGAGCGAAGCCAATATGGTCGATGTACGCCAAGAAGATAAAACTATTCGGCCATTTATCATTCCAGCTCAAGATTTAGAAAATCCAGTGATTCAATTGAATCAAATCACAGTGGTGACTGATCACCAGCCAGTGATCAAACCGATCGATGTCACCGTGCGGCGAGGTGATATGGTGCATATAATCGGACCGAACGGCATTGGCAAAACGACTTCACTGGAACGCATCGCCCAGCAACCCTTGGGCGATGTACGAGTGGGTTATTATCGCCAGGATTTTTCTGGTTTGGATTTTGACCGTACCACGTTTCAGGCCTTACAATCGGTACAAGTTGATCAGGGTGGGGCTGAATCCATTTACCGGTCTGCGGCCCATTTTTTGCTGACCGGCGATTTGTTGCACCATACTATTGGGGCACTGTCTGAAGGGCAGAAGGGTTTGCTGTGCTATGCTCAATTTATGCTCCAAGTACCGGGTTTATTAATTTTGGATGAACCGACCAACCACATTAATTTTCGGCATCTTCCCCGTATCGCCCAAGCCCTCAACGATTATGCCGGTGCCATTATTCTGGTGTGTCATGATCAGGATTTTTTGAGCCAGCTCACTATTACAGAACGAATAGATTTAACAGCACTACAACCACTATGACCCGCAATACGGTTTGGTGGATTGTTACAATTATATTTCGTCGTAAGCAGTCAGCCACTAGTCTTCGTTCCACCGATCGATCAATTTTCGATACACTTTTTTAGCGCGTTTTTGAGAGGCAGAACCGTAATCATCGCCAAAGGCGTAACTAATGTAGAATATGCGTTTAGCTCCGGCTTCAACAGCCTCTTGTGTGGCTGAGCGAACGTATTGTTTTTGTTCGTCGGCCGGGGAACCTTCTGCACCAGCTTCTGTTACCCAGATTGGTTTGTTAATGTTGAAGGTATCAAGCATAGTTTGGTAGACAGCCACATTAAAGTCAGTTTCATTGGCCATAGACACATGGTGAATGTTCCCAATCGTAAAATACTTCTTGGCTTGAGGATGATCGGTAAATAAATTGTAGTAAAAATCCATGAACTCACCTTCCTGGTTCAACTCAGCGCCCGCTGCTCCGGCAATGACAATGTTGGCGTCGTCATCGGCTTGGCGAATAGCTTTGGCGGTTCGGCGTAGTAAAGCATAGTATTCATCAGAGCCCTCTTTGTAAAAATCTAGTGTCTCGCTACCCGGTAAATCTGGTTCGTTCATCACTTCCCAGTGGGTGACGGGCATGGTTAAGCCAGGCAGATCTTTTCTCCCATCACCATCGTAGCGTTCAACCATCGCTCGCACCCAGCGTTGGTACTCCGCCCAGTCATACGGATTACACCGATACCCTGGGATATATTCCACCCGACCCTTGTCCTCGGCTTCCTTATTCGGTAGAAATTCATCGGTATCGGCTACTTCACAGGCCGTGGGATCGGCTTTGCGCACTTGATCCCAAGCGGCAAACGGCCAAATCGTAATCAGGAGATTGATTTCATGTTTGTTGGCTTTCTCGACTATACCATCCATAAAATCCCAATCATAGTCACCACCATCTTCCGACTGAATCATTTCCCAGACGGCCGGGCCAGGATGCGGCCGCATCCAACCAGCTCCAACATTCTGCAGGTATGCAAAGTTGTCATTATCCATCGCAGCACCAAGAAAACCGAAATGGTTATCATTGTTTGCCACCGCTGATGTGGCCAGAGGGGTGATGAGAAGGAGGGTGCTTATAAGATAGTTGTGCATAGTTGTCGTTAGATTGGCTTTAGTATAGCATAAGACAGTGATTGGTTTAACGTATCGTCATGTCATCAAGCCCATTTTGTTTCAGTTCGATCCTGAGCGTGTTCACCAGACCATGGTGGCGACGGGTCATTGGTTAGGCAAATGGCGCGGCAGCCGGGCAATTGTCCGGAGTCTATTCAGCTATCAACATCCCAGTCTTCAGCAGACTATTGCCGGTATTACCTTTCGTAATCCAATTGGCCTATCGGCTGGGTTTGATAAGAATGCTGAATTAGTTCCCACACTGGAAGCGGTCGGCTTTGGTTTTGTTGAAGTCGGTTCAATTACCGCTCAACCGTGCACCGGTAATCCACTGCCACGATTATGGCGTTTACCAAAATCAAACAGTATCGTTGTGCATATTGGTTTAGCCAATCGAGGGGCGGAGGCTATTGCTAGCAAACTTGAACACCAGTCCAGTGTTCTGCCGGTTGGTATCAGCATTGCCAAAACCAATTGTCAAGAAACCGTCGATCAATCGGCCGGTATCGCCGATTATTGTGCCACGGCCGTGCGGTTTCGTTCGATTGGTCAGTACGACACCCTCAATGTCAGTTGTCCGAACGCTTTTGGTGGTGAGCCATTTCATGACCCTGCTGCGCTGAATGCTTTACTCACGGCGTATCGACAATTGAATTTAACCAAGCCGGTATTTGTCAAACTATCTCCCGATCTCGATTTTACGCTGGTTGATCTGTTAGTCCGGATCATGCTGCAACATCGGGTGACAGGCGTGATTTGTGGCAACCTGACCAAAGATCGCTCAAACCCAGCCATTGTCGACGCCACTGTTCCAGCCAGTGGTGGTTTAAGTGGTAAACCAACTCGGGAACGATCGCTCGCTTTGATTCGTCATGTGTATCAAACGGCCGGACAACACTTGGTGATTATTGGGGTTGGGGGAGTGTTTTCCGCTGAAGATGCCTATGCCGATATCCGAGCCGGTGCCTCGTTGGTGCAACTCATCACTGGTATGATTTATCGAGGTCCTCAACTCATTGGTGAAATAAATCGTGGTGTAGTGCGATTGTTGCAACGTGACGGTTACAGTAACATCAGTCAGGCCATCGGTCGAGATCGTTGAGCCACCGTACAAAATCGACTATACTCAGGTCATGATGTACCAAGTCAGTGTCGATTCAACAATTTTTACTGTATGGCCAGAAGCCGCACTCGGCTTAGTCTATGCTACCAACATTAATAATCGCGCTGACACGTCTGCATTTGCCACCGAGGCGAGAGGCATTGAAGTAGCGGTACGAGAGCGTTTTCCGACCGCCGAAGCGGTTGGACAACATCCGAACATCCAGGCTTGGCGTAAAGCCTATCGGGCGTTTGGCTGTGATCCGCATAAATATCGTTGTTCCAGCGAAGCCATTGTTCGACAAGTATTGAAGGGGAATACGGTCTGGGGCATTAATCCCTTGGTAGATTGCTACAATTACATTTCCTTAAAATATACTGTACCGGTTGGTGGAGAAGATTGTGCGAAAATTGTGGGCAATGTTGTACTCAAACGAGCCAGTGGAACCGAACCATTTGTGCGCTTAGGCGGCAGTGAGAACGAACCGCCTGAAGTGGGGGAGGTGATCTATGCCGATGATGCCGGTGTACTGTGCCGACGCTGGAATTGGCGCGAAGCGGATCGCACGAAACTCACTACCGATACAACGATTGCCATTTTGGTGATTGAAGCGATTCCACCGATGACAATCGATGCCCTTCAACAGGCTACCACTGAGTTGGCCGAATTAGTCCAACGCTGGACTGGTGCCACCGTTCAATCGCGCATAATCACCATGGCGGGTGAGCCAGTGGCGACATTTGATTCGGGGTCAGTTAAATCGTGAATAGCATTCATTAGGTTGGTTTGCTCATACGAGTAGTGTTCGCCGTACCTGGTTCCAGGATCGTGCGTAATAAAACTAGTCGTATTGTAACCCACAATTAGAATCATATGGTAATACGGCCCGCCGTTTTTATAGTGGGGATTATTCAAGGCTTTCCCATAGACGGGCACAATCACTGGATGCCCCTTACTTACGGCACGTTTAATTGAGCTGGTACTGACATCACTGGACACGTCGGACGACAATCCTAGATAGTCTTGAGCAGTTTGAGCAGTGACGGCCGCCGCCGTATCTTCGTGATACCCATAGGTAGCCTGTTCCCAATTGACGATATCAAGTATTTCGGTATTGGCCGTATCTGCTGATAGACTCGTGTTGGCATAATAATGTTTCAGCATAACCAAAATAGCTTCTTCGCACGCTTCATTGTACGGTGATCCCCAGTACCCATAGGGTGCTTGGGTGGTGAATGGAACAGATAAGAGCACACTATCTGGTAAGGTTTCACCCGGGATGCCAATTGGAATAGTCGCGAGATCGGCATTACTAATCCCTAAACCAAATTTGGTCATTAATTTCCAGGCTCGGGCTGGTTTGCCCAAATAGTACGGCTGATCGTTCACTGGGTTGATATACCAAGCCTCACCATGTTTTTCAACTTGCAAGACAATTTTTCCCCGCACCGCCTGACGCATACCTGCATCAGATGACAACCGTTTGAAATCCGCGTTCGTTATACCTAAACCCAGTTCCTTCATAATGGCAAAGGCGTCGTCTGGTCGCCCTAAATAGTAACGGTGGTGATCAGCCGGATTGATATACCAAGCCTCACCGTGTTCTTCCACTTGCAGCACAATGCGACCATCTGGAGCGGCTAACGCCAGGCTTGGAAAAACGGCTGTGACGAGTATAATGGGTAATAACTGCTTATACATATATGTCATTCGTACGTATTATAACTGGATTAGTCTGGGGATTACAACCGTTTATTTTTGGATTCGGCCTGTATCATAAGGTCGAATTGCAGAATAGCTTTATTTTTGGGTCATCCATTGTCTACATGGTAGCGCTGTTGATTGTGCCGTGGTTGATTATTCGGCACAATCCTCGCCTAAGTAGTGTCGTTCAAGCGTTACTCATCGCCACAATGGTACTAAATGGCTTTGGGGCATATGGCTGGTATTCTAGTACATTGCATTACGATGATTTTGTACACTTTCTTTCACCCGCTCTCCTCACCTGGGGGGTCTGTATGTGGTTCAAACCACACCAATTATGGTATGCTGCCATATTCTCGATTATGACCGGCCTAATCTGGGAGCCGATGGAATATTTTGGTGATCAGATTTTTTCAACACGAACGTATGGGCAACCCGGCCAGCCGTTGGACACAGCCTACGATATTGTGATGGATACACTGGGTGTAGTATTCGGCTTGCTTGTCTTTCGCCTCACCCGTCGGCCGGTGCTCGCCTGGATACGTGGTTGACAGTTATACCCTCAGGGGGTATACTCGGCGCATGACAAAATTAGGTCTATTCATTGGTCTACTCCTGATCCTTGGTTTGAGTCAGCTCAACATCGCTGAACATCATTGGATCTCAGACACGATGGATGTAGGGTCGTCTGAATGCGTGGTGACGTGTCTTACGACAATGACTGATAGTCAGGTGATCATGACAAATCTTCTTTTGGTGTTTGGCCTGGTCATTTTGACAGGCTGGCTAGTTGGGCAACGAGTATTCATCAATCGTTTTGAACTGACTACTCAATTTTATTCTCCACCTCGCTATATCTTTGAAACCGTTATTTTGCGGGAATAGTTGCTACGGGCTGTCAGTTTCTAACGTACGATAACTATTCTTTATGGAAAAACATGTCTTCGTTGTGCCGATTCGTGGCATGCATTGTCGCTCCTGTGAACTCCTGATCGAACAAGAACTTAAAAAAATTCCCGAAGTGGGGCACTGCAAAGTCAGTTTTCACAAGCAACAAGCCACCATTTATTACAACAGTCAAAAACCTAATCAGTCTGAAGTAGAGCAAGCCGTGCGTCAGGCCGGCTATAGCGTTGGGTTGCCACAACAAAAAACCTGGTTCAGCCGGCGGACCAGCGATTACAAAGACCTCGGTATTGCTGCCTTATTTTTGCTGGGCGCCTACTTGCTCTTCAAGGATGTCGATATCGGTAATCTCACTAATCTTGTGAGTGGTGATGCCGCCAGTTTACCAATTGTCTTCTTGGTCGGAATTACCGCCGGACTGTCCACCTGCATGGCGTTGGTTGGTGGGCTCGTATTAGGTATTTCAGCACGCCATGCCGCCCAACACCCTGAGGCGAGCGCCCGACAGAAGTTTCGTCCGCATTTGTTTTTTAACCTCGGTCGGGTGACTGGGTATGCCGTCTTAGGTGGTGTACTTGGGTCGATTGGATCTGTCTTGCAATTATCAAGTACAGCCTTAGGCTGGATGACTATTGGTGTTGGTATGGTCATGCTGCTCATGGGCGGTAAGTTAATTGGTATCTTTCCTCGTCTAGAGGAAGTGAACTTTACTCTGCCGAGTTCCATTGCTCGTTTGCTGGGCCTACAAAATCGGGAGAAAGAGTACAGTCATCGTGGTGCCGCTACCCTTGGTGCGCTAACATTCTTTTTGCCGTGTGGGTTTACGCAGTCAATGCAGTTGTTGGCCATTAGTAGCGGTAGCATCAGTCAAGGTGCCTTGATTATGGGTACGTTTGCCCTTGGTACCGCTCCGGGCTTATTGGGAGTAGGTGGACTGGCTTCAGCCGTTAAAGGGGTGTTTGCTCAACGTTTCTTCAAGTTTGCTGGCTTGGTGGTGATTAGTTTCGCTGTGTTCAATATCTCAAACGGCTCTACGTTGGCAGGATTCAATGCGGGCGGTGGGTTAGCCAGCAGTGCGGAAGCGGCCGATGAAGTAGATGCAGAAGTGACCGACGGTGTACAGATAGTTCGGATGACAGAAAGCGGTCGGGGGTATTCGCCAAACTCGTTTACCGTCAAAGCCGGCACTCCTGTGAAATGGATTATCGATGCCAAGGATCCCTACTCCTGCGCTGGTTCGATTGTGTCATCGACACTGGGTATACGCACCAACCTCAAACCTGGCGAGAATACGATTCAGTTTACCCCCACCAGTTCTGGCGCCATCGCATTTTCGTGTGCTATGGGCATGTTCCGTGGCCAATTTAACGTCGTAGACGCATAATGAAACTTACACCTATGAACCAAACCTTCACTCTTCAGGGTTTCCATTGCCCAGCCTGTATTAAACTAAGCACGATGAAGTTGCGTGATCTACCGGGAGTAACAGAAGTGCAGATTACTGGGCTCGATGGCCAAACTACTCTCACCACTGATCGAATTATTCCTTTAGCAGAACTCCAGGCCGCGTTTGCGGATACTGAATATCATATCCAACTATGAATCATCCTCTCATTCTGCAGGTTACTGGCATGACGTGCCAGGCCTGCGAAAAACTCATCCAGGCCGAGTGTGCTGAATTACCGGGTATTCAAAATGTACAGGTTGATCATCGCACTGGCCGATTTCAAGCTGATCTTGACCCCACCAAAAACTCTCCAGCCGATGTCGTTGCTGCCATTCAACGGGCCGGCTACACCGCAGAAATTATTTCCGCTCCCGCCGTCCAACCAGCTGTAGTCACTCCGGCTGGGCAACCGTTAGCGATTAATGTGCAGATTAATTTAACTTTGCCCAGTACGGCACGGGTTGAACAACCGGTCGTGTCGGTTTCTGCCTCGCCCGCAACACCGATTGCTCCGCCACCAACGGCTGGCCAATCGCGTATTCAGCTATCGTTATCCGGCATGCATTGTGCCTCGTGCGCGAACATTATTGAGCGGTCCTTAAAAAAGGTATCCGGTGTGCAACAAGCTAACGTAAACTTTGCGGCCGAGAAAGCTACCATTCAGTATGATAGCCGCGTCACGACCACTCAGTTGATTGAAGCTGTCCGACAAGCCGGGTACACTGCCACAGAGGTAGACAGCAGTGATACAGAATTTGAAACTAGGAAACGCCACCAAGCCATTCAATCCTACTGGAAAAAATTCCTGATCAGTGTAAGCCTCAGTCTGCCGTTGGTGTATTTCATGTTGTTTGATTTCATTGCCGGTGTGCCGGGCGGTACGGTGCTATTACCGTATATCGGCATTATTTCTCTGGTGTTGGCTACCCCAGTTCAATTCATTATCGGTGCTGGATTCTACAAAGGTATGTGGTCAGCCTTACGGATGAAAACGTTCAACATGGATAGTCTCATTGCCATCGGTACAACCACCGCCTATGTCTATAGTCTGGTGAATTACGCTATCTACGCGTTTACCGAACAATCACTCATTGGTGTGAATGGAGCAAAAATTCCTGAATTGTATTTTGAGACAGCGGCATTATTGATTACGTTTGTGGTGTTGGGTAAGTGGCTCGAAGCCCGCACAAAAGGGAAAACCTCTGATGCCATTAAGAAATTGATGGGCCTACAAGCCAAGACGGCTCGAGTGATTCGTGACGATATTACGCAAGATATTCCGGTTGATGCAGTGGTACACGGTGATCGCGTGGTGGTTCGGCCGGGCGAAAAAATTCCAGTGGATGGCACTGTACTATCCGGCACATCAGCCGTAGATGAATCTATGGTGACCGGTGAAAGTATTCCGGTAGAGAAGCAGGTGGGTGACAATGTCATCGGTGGGACCATGAATAAGCATGGTAGTTTTGAGTTTACTGCCACACGAGTTGGTAGCGAAACCACGTTAGCAAATATCATTCGGCTGATTGAAGAAGCCCAAGGTTCAAAGGCGCCAATTCAAAACTTCGCTGATCGCATTTCGGCGAAATTCGTGCCCATTGTCATTGCCATTGCCGTCATTACATTTGTGATTTGGTTCTTTGTGCTTGGCGCTCCGCTATCGTTTGCTCTGATGGCGTTTACGGCAGTGATTGTAATTGCCTGCCCGTGTGCCTTAGGCTTAGCTACGCCAACCGCCTTGATGGTGGGAACTGGTCGTGGGGCCGAACAAGGGATACTGATTAAGGGTGGAGAGCCACTCGAAGCCGCTTGTAAGGTGAGTGCTATTATCTTCGATAAAACTGGTACGATCACGAAAGGCCAACCACAAGTCACTGACATCGTGCCGACCGGTTTAATGACCGAGGAAGATCTTCTGCAAATTGCCGCCAGTCTCGAAAAATTGTCCGAACATCCTTTAGCGGAGGCAATTTATACCTATGCTACTGAGGAAGCCATTCATTTGGTATCGGTTGAACAATTCACAGCCATTCCCGGGCATGGTGTGCAAGGCGCTATTGCCAATACAACGTATTATTTTGGCAATCGAAAATTGATTGGTGAAAAATTGCATCTGCCCATTGATAAGTTGAACAAAAAATTAGTCCGGCTGGAAGAGCAGGGGAAAACTGCCATGTTACTGGCCACTGCAGAATCTATTCTGGGAATTGTTGCCGTCGCTGATACAGTGAAAGATACGTCACGGGCTGCCATTGAAAAGTTACAACGCCGTGGCATTGAAGTGTTTATGATTACCGGTGATAATCAACGCACTGCTCAAGCCATTGCTCAACAAGTTGGTATTACCAATGTCTTGGCGGAGGTGTTGCCAGAACATAAAGCCAGTGAAGTGAAGAAATTGCAAGATGCCGGCCAGGTGGTCGGTATGGTGGGTGATGGCATCAACGATGCCCCGGCTCTAGCCCAAGCCAATCTTGGTATTGCGATGGGTTCAGGTACGGACGTAGCCATGGAAGCTGGCGGTATCGTGTTAATGCGCAGTGATTTGAATGATGTGGTCACAGCGCTGCAACTGGCCAAAGAAACCATGACAAAAATTAAGCAAAATATGTTTTTTGCTCTGTTCTATAATGTCATTGGTATACCAGTGGCGGCGCGTGTCTTCGCCTTTGCTGGTTTCGTCTTAAAACCTGAGTTAGCCGGCTTGGCCATGGCGTTCAGTTCGGTATCAGTGGTTGGCAATGCATTGTTGTTACGCTTCTTCAAACCACACCATCGTAACTATCTCTCACTCATTGCCCCCATCATCATGGTGATTATCTTCACTGCTCTATTCTTTGAATTCGCGCGGTTTAGTAGTACAATGGAATAATGCATCATCCGGAGGAACATCACAATCATCATGCCATAATGGAACACGACTTTAAGAAGCGTTTCCTCGTTACCATCGTCATTACGTTTCCCTTGTTGCTGTTATCACCCATGATTCAAGAATGGCTCCGGTTAAGCTTCGCCTTTCCCGGTCAGCGGTATGTGTTATTTGTGTTAGCATCCGTCATTGCGTTGTGGGGTGGTAAACCCTTCTACGTTGGGGCGAAACAGGAGATTGCCAAGTTCAACTTGGGCATGATGACCCTGGTCAGCATCGCTGTGTTAGCTGGCTACTTCTATAGCGTTGGGGCGACGTTCTGGTACGAGGCGATGGATTTCTATTGGGAGATCGCCACGTTAACCGTCTTCTTGTTATTTGGTCACTGGATGGAAATGCGTGCTGTGCGGCGAGCCAGCAGTGCGCTCAATGAACTGATTAAGCTGATTCCGCCCAAAGCCAACTTGATCCAAGGTAGCGATGTCGTTGAAGTCGAAACCAGCACCCTCAAGGTTGGCGATCGCATTTTAGTGCGACCAGGCGATAAATTACCGATTGATGGTCAGGTCATTTCTGATGAAAGCAATGTCAACGAATCCATGATCACGGGGGAATCCAAGCCGGTCGGCAAGCAAGCTGGTGATCAGGTGATTGGTGGAACGATCAATTTAGATGGCTCGCTGACGGTGTCGGTGACCAAAGTTGGTAAAGATACAGCCCTGCAGCAAATTATTGCCCTCGTGCAACAAACTCAGGCATCAAAACCCCGTACGCAAAAATTAGCTGATCGGGCAGCTACTGTACTCACCATCTCAGCGTTGTTGGTTGGTGTGGCCACATTTATCTACTGGGCAGAATTTTCTAACGAGGGTGTTTTGTTTGCACTGACGTTGACCATTACTGTCATTGTGATTGCTTGCCCACATGCCTTAGGTCTGGCTATCCCGACGGTGACTACCGTTGCCACCACCTTAGCAGCCAAACACGGCATGCTGGTCCGTGACATGGAAGGTGTAGAACTGGCTCGGCAGTTGGATTATATTGTGTTCGATAAAACCGGTACGCTCACTGAAGGGCGGTTTGGCGTAACGGATGTTGTATCTATGCCCGGCCAGGAATCAGCCGAAGTGTTACGGGTA
>AMFJ01028834.1_pt1 | contig 13501 bp, 6 predicted proteins | sample 427208 | NCBI WGS metagenome assembly AMFJ01 (sample SAMN02954298, study PRJNA114691) | groundwater metagenome | biome: aquatic; feature: subsurface aquifer; material: sediment; isolation source: subsurface aquifer sediment | place: USA: Rifle, CO | collected 2008-08
TTCATCGGTAATCGCTGTTAAAGAACCAAGCTGGTCTTTTTGGTAGAAGTACTGATTGGTTTGTGTTTTTTTATCAGTAGTTATTACTAGTTAATATAATCAAACATAATCCAATTATTATTGAATTTTTTATATACAACTATATCTTTATCCCAAATTGGTTTTTCTCAATCATACTTTGATATAAATCAATTATTTCTATATAAATACATAGATGTTCTTCTTGTCCAAAATGGCTTTTGTAATGATAAAGTCACATCAAAACTACTTTCATCTATGGTTCAAATATTATCAATCACTATTCATCTGCTATCAATATAACTTATATTTAAGTTCTTCATTAAATCATACATATCATGTCCATCTATAGTACATTTATTATTTATACAAAATGTTCAATTCTTCTTATCAGAAGTTATGAATTCTCTTATTTTATTTTGTTTAAGATATGCCACTAGGTTACTATAAATTTTTTCATTTGATTTAAAATTATCATAAGCTGGAAATATATTTATATATCATAAAAGTAATCATGATAGTATGACTACTATTAACAATAGTGCTGATATAAATATTCAGATTTTAGATATCTTTTTCATAATTTATTTAATTTAAATTTGAAATAAAAGATTTTAACAAGCTTGTATAATCTACATTTATCTTATTTCAAATATTACTATTGCTTAATGTTTTTTCAGTTGTTGCATATTGAAAACCTGCATTATACCATGGTCTATCTTTTAATTCATCATTTACTGCATCAGCATAAATAAGTGGGTCATTGGCATAATTTCCTCTATTTATAATATCTTCAGTAAATAATCATGCCTGATAAATATCGTTAAAAGGACTTCATGTTTGATTATTGAGAGTAAAGCCTGCTTGAAATCAATTATATCCTATCAAAAAATTTCAAAGATCAATTATTGCTACTTTTTCTCCAGATACAAAAACTTTTAACAAATTACTATCAGATTCTTTAAATCAAAGTTTCAAAAAATCCTGATTATATTTAATATTATATTCGCTTTCTTGAAACAAACTTCTTGCAGTTAAGGTAAATCATGGAAAATCTGATGCTGTTATACTATTTTTTGATTCTTGCATGAAATTTGATAGCAATAATGTTGCATCATGTTCTAAAATAAATTTTTTCTCTCTCCCCATCCCATCCACATACATCACCGGACTATTTCCGACATAACTGTAGAGATTAACATTATCCATAGTTCCAATCGGATCTCGACTAATGAATCTTCCGAGTTCCGCTGAGTAGTATCGTGCTCGATAGTAATACAACCCAATTTCCTTGTCATATTCTCTTCCAGTAAATAATCTTACATTTCAGATATCCGATTTCTTCAAAACCTTCCAATTATCAGACTTTCCAGCCCGAGTGTAGGCTTTTCCGAATTCGTCATACTTGTATTCTTCAACTAGTTTTCCTTTATCATCCGTAATAGCTGTTAAAGAACCAAGCTGGTCTTTTTGGTAGAAATAGGTTTTTGTTTGACTTAAGGGATCCTTCGACTTCGCTCAGGATGACAGAGTAGTCAAAGTGACAGAAAGTACATCGTCGATTCCTTTTCAGTATATGTATTCCTTTGTATCTTTCAACTTCTCTTTTCCGTCATGGATTCCATAGGAAGTTTCTTCGATAGCATCTTGATTAGAATAGACGTATCGAACGATTTTCTTTTGCTCATCATCATCGTTGTAAGTCGTCTTCTGGATTCTTCGTCCGAGGACATCGTAGCTGAATTCCGCGATAAGATTGGTTTCTATCTTTCACTTCTTTCCAGCTTCGTAAGATTCTACTTTTACGAGTCTATTACGGTAATCGTAGGAATAGCGCTGATTGCTGTCTTGGATGAGATTACCATTCTTGTCGTAGACGAACTTTCCGCTGTTTCCGTGTTTTTCATCGTCATTGTCTCTTTTGAGCGAAGAGACTGAAGTATATTGATTGAGTGAATTATTGGTATAATCCGCAATCTTGGTTTTCTCTTTTTCTTTTCCTTTCTTGGTTGTCCAAGAAAGTGTCTGTTCTACAGAATCACGATTCCCGAGATTGTCGTAGTTGTAATCTATACTAAGTTTCTCTTGCTTCTTGGAATCAAGATTCTTCAAAAGTTCATCACCTTTGTCTACGCTTGTGAGTTGATTGAGTGAATCGTAAGAATAGTTATTTTCTCCGTTTGAGAGGATATTGGAGACTTGGTCGTAGGAGAATATGAGCTTGTTGATAACGGATTCCTGTGTTGTCTGTTTCTTTCCGTTTCCGACTGTCTCGATTCCGATATTCGTGAGATCCTTCAATCGGAGAATCGCATCGTAAGTGTAGTTTGTTTTCGCTCCGTTGGCGAGTGTGAGAGAATCGAGTGTGAGGGAATTGTAGGAATAAGTAGCAAGAGAAGTGGAAGATTCTGAAACGAGTTCAGAATGACTGATTTTTGTTAGTCGATTCAGTACATCGTAATCCCGTACTATTTTCTTTCCGGATGGATAGGTGAGACTTGTAATATTTCCGTTCGGGTCGTATCCTGTCTGTACAATCTTTCCGTTCTGGGTCTCGCTCATGAGTCGTCCGAGTGAGTCGTAGGTGAAAGTGAGGATATTTCCATCACTATCGGTGGATTTTACGAGACGTCCGAGTGAGTCGTACTCATAGTTCTCTTCGGTGACTCCGAGAACATTAGTTCCCCGAGCTATAGTCCGTTTAATGAGACGATTTAATTGGTCATAGGTATTATTTACGATTGTTCCATTTGCATCGGTTTTCTGGATAATATTTCCTGTTGTATTGTATTCATATGTGACAAATGAACCGTCCGCTTGAGTTTCTTGTATCAAACGATTTACTCCGTCGTAGGTATAAGTGGTGATATTTCCATTCGCATCGGTGAGTTTGGTTCGATTATTACTCTTGTCGTACTCGTAACTCGTTTTAATCTCCTTTCCGTTCGAGTATTTGGTCTCGGAGAGAGTATTTCCGAATACGTCGTAAGTATAATCGGTCATATTTCCATTCGCATCGGTCGTCTGGGTAACTTGTCCGAGCTTGTTGTAGATGGAAGCAGTCTTATTTCCGAGTCCGTCAGTTTTACTCACAAGACGTCCATCTTTGTCGTAATTAAGAAGTGTAACGATACTCTTGCCGTCGGTACTCTTCACTTCCTGTTTCACGACGAGTCCTCGCTTATCATAGGTGAGAATAGTCTGATTTCAGAGTGCATCGGTTACGGATTTCTTGCGTCCGAGAGAGTCGTAAGCGATAGTCGTACTATTCCCTTTCGCATCGATCATTTTCACTGGTTTTCCATTCGCGTCGTAATCTACGGTTGTAGCGATTCCAGTATTTCCATCGATTGCTCCTTGAATATCTCGGATAATATGCCCGAGACTGTCAAATACTCTCTCGGTTTTGGAAAGTATTTTTCCGGTTGAATCTGTTGTTTCCATAGAAATAACATTTCCCGATTTATCGTAAGTCAGAGAAGTTCTCGTTCCAAGCACGTCGGTACTTGTAATCATTCGGTCGAAATGGTCGTAGGTGTAGTTCGTGACGGTATTTCTCGCATCAATAGTTTTTACGATATTTCCGTTTTGGTCATATTCGTATTTGGTAACGATATCTTTGCTTATATCATTCGCATCCGCAATGATTCGTTTCTCTATAGCTCGGTCAAATAAGTCATAAGTGTATTTGATTTTAAGTCCTCGTGCATCGGTCATTTCCGTTATATTTCCATTCGCATCACGAACTATACTGGTAGTTCTCTCCTCGAGAGAATCTGTTCCAATAGTATTTCCAATGACTTGATCGAGTATATCGTAAACAGAAGTGCTTGAGAGGATTTTTCCATTTTCCAGATTCACTCTCTGTTCGGTTTTGTTGTTATTGGCATCATAGGTGATTTCACTCAATATCCCCTCTGAAGAAAGAGAGCTTATGAGGCGGTCATGCTGGTCGTAGGCGAATTTTTTAATATTTCCCTCACCGTCCGTAGTGGTGAGGAGATTCCCATGTGTATCGTAAGAAAAGAGGGTAATAATAGTCTCATCCCCGTTTCCTTCGGTAACTTTCACGAGTCGTCCATTTTCATACTCATACTTGGTTGTATTCCCGATTCCGTCAGTCTTGGTCACGAGATGACCATTTGAATCGTAGGTAAATGCATTTGTCATATCATAGGTACTTCCATCCGCTTTTTTCACTCCGAGAATCTTAGTTTCTGTGATATTCCCTTTGGTATCGAGCACAGTAGTGATGATATTCCCAGCGGAATCAGTAATTTTCGTCGGTATACTAAAAGTGGTATCGTATTCAAACTTTGTGACGATATCTTCCGCATCGTTATCCGCCTGCGCCATATCGGTTTTCAGACGTTTTTCGATAGTACGGTTCTGTGCATCATACTGGTACGAAACTCCGTTTCCGAGTGGTTTTGTCTCGCTCGCAATCTTTCCATTTGGAGCGTATGTGTAGCTCGTAGTGATTGTCGTATCTCCGTCGAAGAGTTTCTTCGTAAGAGTATTTCCGTTGGCATCGTAACCGAATTCAGATTTCATGCCTCGCTTATTTGTGGCAGTTGTTTTGGTGATATGCTTCGCATCCACTCCTGTTCCGCCGATTGTTTCATAGGAATAATAGAGAGTTCCGTCTCCGAATTTCTGGGAAATAACTCGGTCATCCGCATCGTATATATTTTTCACATACTCTTTTCCAGATGAATCCGTAAGAGTGAGGATATTGTGCGAGAGAATCTCACTTACTGGGTCTTTTTGATAGGTGAAGGAAATGGTTTTTGGAGCATCTCCATTATCAATAGTAACAGATTTGAGGTCATAAGCACTTCCTCCCTCGTCAGTCTCGTTGTAGTATGCGAGTGTGACGGTGCGTCCAGAGAAATCGGTTATACTCTTGAGGCGGGAGTGATCATAGTATTCATACGTGACGGTGCGTCCGAGCGTATCGGTCGTGGAGGTGAGTTTGTCGATAGTGTATGTGAATGTAAGTGTGTGATTATCTTTGTCACGGATACTCGCAATTCGAAGGTCAGCATTGAAAATGTCGGTGGTACCATTGGTGAATCGGAGCTCATAATTAGTGTCTGTTTTCACAAGATCCGCCTCGATTCATGGAAGTCTTTCGAACTTCCCATCTGTATCCTTAACGAAAGTATATACTCCGAACTTCCCATCAAAGTATGTTACAGAATCGTCGATATTTTCGCGCAAGAATATATTGTAACTATGATCCCAACTGATTCCAATTGGACCATTGGAGTAGGCTTGTGATTTGTAGCTAAGAGCGAAATCATAGTCGATTCCGTCCCCGTTTGCGTGTATGAGAGTATTGGAATACGTGAATTCTCCGGTTGGGAGAGAGACGGGGTCTCCGACAGTACTCGTACTGACAGGATTACTATAGACGACCTGATTATTGGTATTTATCACCGACTGATTCAAGAGACTGCACTCCGGATGGAGGACTGAATATCCCAAGATACACGTCGGAGACAGACTCGTCGAACTGATAATCCCCGAGGTTCCTGATTGTGTCGGTTCCGATCCGGTCGTAAATGAAAGAGTTATCTCACTCCCCATCCCCTCACCATTAATATCTTTAAGCCCAGTCCTGAGTCGGACTGTGTAACTCGCGTTTTTGTCGAGTATCACAGATGGTCGCAATACAATGGTACTCTCCGAAGAAGTTACAACACTCATACTTCATAGAGTCGCAAGACCTGTTCTCTCGAGGATAATATTCCCTGGAACGGTCGCTTGATTCAGTGGTTTCGAGAAGTTGAGTGTGATAATGGTATTGGTTGGTACAAGCGTGGATGTGGAGTTTGGGGTGGAGGAGAGAAGGGAAAAAGGTGGTATAGAAGGAAATACTTCTTCATACAAAGATGTAACTTCTCCATTCGAAAGAGATCTATTATACACACGGACATCATCCATACTTCCATTAAATGGATACCAATAAGACGATTGTCCTATGCTCAATTGAAGATTTCGGTACGCAGTACCAGGATTGATATTAAATTCTGATGCAGTCTGTTCTCCTGCCAATTTACCATCTACATAAAATCGTACCATTCCATTACCCATAGTAACACTTACAAGATGCCATGTATTTAATGTAACTCCAAATCATAACGGAGCATTTATACTTCTTCCATCTGTCGAACAACACCTTCCATTAGAGAGATTTGGATACCAAAGTCCGTCTGTACCACGACCTAGTCCTATCTCCAAGCCTTCTCGATCACCAGATTTTGCAAGAAGAACTTGTCTTCCATACTCGTTGGTTCGTCCCCAACCATCCATAGAAATATTTCCTCCAACGTTAAACCAAAGACTGAAAGTAAAGTTGTTATTAAATGCAATGTCTGGTGAGTTAGAAACCACCACATAATCAGGACTATATACCCCATCAAATTTCAAGGCCTTTGATTTTATACCGTTTACACATTTTGGATTTCCAATTATTTGACCATTATTCGTATTAATAGTATCGTCTACAGCCGTACAAGAATCAAACGTCCAGTTTGCTACGAGTCAATCATTGAGGTTTGCATATACATCCCCCATAAAAAAGACCATCAATAGCACAATTGCCGAGATGATTTTCAGAAAAACAGAAAGGATTCGATTCGTTCAAAAAGATAAATTCATAAAAAAAGAGTTATGATAATAAAATATCAGAATATTCTGATAAAGAAATTTGAAAAGAATAGAAACTCAAATCGGTTTTCGATTACCTTCGATTACCAAAATTTCCTATCTTTTGTAGATATCACCGCCCATTATATAGTCAACTATTAAAAATTTCTTAATTTCTAAAAGATTTTTGAAAAATCTTTTGTAAAAAAAAATACCGCCATGGATGCGAGAGGCATACAGACAGTATTTTTGGTACTTTTCATGGACCGAATAAGAGGATATTTATTTTTATTCATAAACTAAAAAGTGAGAATATAAATCTCACTCATGTTAAAGTATGTTCTTGGAAAGTCAAAAGATTTAAAAAAAAGAAATATTCTATAATTAAAGCGACTACTTATTACGGAAAATAGACAATAAAAAATATGCATAATACATTATGCATATTTTTTATTTATTGTCAATTAATGGCTCCCTTGAAATTCATTCCTACGAACCATAATACACACGAGAAAGTGAAATATTTCTATGGTCTTTAAGTATACATTTGCAAGAAGTTGGCACGATGAAGTAGTATCTATGAAGAGAGAACTAACAGATACGGAAAAAGCTTAGTGTATCTTTCCTCTGCATAGAGGACCAGGAAAACTTTGATAGAAAATGAAACGAGATTTTTGATGGTGTTCTAGTATGTGTGTTTAATTTAATTCGGTTTGATTTTTTGTCTAGATTTTCGGGACTATTATAGTGCTATGATATGACTATCATATTTGGGTTAAATCATAAAAAATATAAAGATAATTCCTTAAAATTGTATTTTAACAGAAAGGTATATACTATTGCTCATAATATTTGATATATTGACTAATTATGGGATATGATTTTTCTCAGCTAAATGACAAAGAATTTGAAATCCTGACGGTAGATTTGCTCTCAGTGGTCTTTGGTATCCGAATACAAAGATATAAAACTGGGAAAGATGGAGGCGTTGATGGTAGCTTCTTTATTGACGACAAAAATGAAGTTATATTGCAATGTAAACATTATTTAAAAACAGGATATCAATGATTAATATCAAAATTACGAAATGAGGAAGTAGAAAAAGTTGGAAAATTAAAACCTAGTAAATATATTTTCGTCACATCTTTGTCTTTATCTAAGGATAATAAAAAGGAGATAAAAACGCTTTTTTCTCCGTATATCAAAAGAATTGACGATATCTTTGGACAGGAAGATTTAAATGATATTCTTTCCAAAAATCCTTCAATTGAAGAAAAGCATTTCAAATTATGGATATCTAGCACTAATGTTTTTAATAGAATTATTAATAATGCAATAAAAGGTAGGAGTGAATTTGAGCTTAATCAGATTCAAAAGAAGAGTCATAAATATATTCGAACTGAGAATCATCAAATTGCACTTGAAAAATTAATAAAAAATCATGTGCTCATAATATCAGGGGAACCAGGGGTCTGAAAAACAACACTCGCTGAAAATCTATGTCTGCATTTTGCTTCTAAAGATTATGAATTTATTAGCATAGAAGAGCCCTTTAATGAAGCTGAAAATATTTATACAAAATGAAAGAAACAAATATTTTATTTTGACGATTTCTTATGAAGCAACTATCTAGAAGCAATAGAGAATAGAAAAGATACTTTTATTGTTAAATTTATAGAAAGAATAAAAGATGATGCAACAAAAAGATTCATCCTAACAACTAGGACTAATATCTTAAATTCCTGAGTTACACATAGTAGTATATTTGCCACTAAGAATCTACAAAAAAATGAATTTATGCTTACAGTAGGTAATTTAACATCTTTTGATAAGGCGTCAATTTTATATAATCATATATGGTTCTCTAAAATGAATAATGGTTTTATTGATGAGATCTATGTGGAAAGACGCTATAAAAATATTATTGCTCATAAAAATTTTAATCCTCGATTAATCGAATTCATTACTGATATTGATCGGACAGAATCATTAGATTCTTCTGAATATTGGAGCTATATAAAAGAAACCTTAAACAATCCAAAAGATATTTGGAGAGATTGTTTTAATATACAACATGATGAATTTGTAAGGAATTTGGTAATTCTAGTCGCATTTGATGGATGAGTAATAGGAGAAACAAGTTTACAGAAATGATTTGATAGGCTTATAGAAATAGAGTCACTCAAGAGCAATTCGCATACTATAAAAAATTTTAATTCTACCACTAAATTATCGACAAAATCCTTTTTAAATAGAAATAAAAGTTGAGAAGCAATAATATATTCTTTATTTAATCCATCAATTTCAGATTTTATATATAACGAATATTGAAAAGATACGAATAAACTTATTCAAATATTTAAATCACTTTACTCAGTAAGCTCATTACGGAAGTTAGACTGATTAGGGACTCAAAAAATAATCCCCAATGATACACTCCTAAAGATTAAAGAGACAATCTTTTTAGATGCATTTATACAAAAAAAAGATTATGATTATTTAATTTATGTTAGTAATTATTTTTTAACAGATAAAACAAAAGAATTAAGTATTTTAAATAATTTGCAAAATATTATAAATAAACCAAAAAAGATTGAAGAATTCCAAAAATTTCTCTATTTACTAAATGTATTTCATACTAATTTACAAATTAAAGATTATCTATTTCTTGAACAATGCATAGAGGAAAGGCAATTAACTTTATCAGAACTAGAGAATTTAATAACATTTATTGAAGGTTTTAACATACGTGAAAGTATATTATTAGAAACACTTAAGAAAATAATTGGATCTTATTTATATAATACTTTAATAGACTGGCTTATCGATGTTGATTTACAAAAATATGCCAATCAGGAAGGCTATTTTGATAAACAATGATTAGAAAGTTATCTACTCAAAAAGGCTGAAGATATTATTAATAATTTTCATTCTGATATTGTAGAGGAACTCAACATAGATATTACTGGAATAGTAATGGACGATCTTGATTTTAATGGAGCACTTGAAGACTACAAGCAAAGTCTTATTCCTTGTGATAAAGAAAGTAATGATATTTCGCTTATTGATTTTGACAAAGATATAGATAATTTATTTCAAAGAACATAATGAACGCATATTTAATTTTTAAAAAATAGTTATCATGAAAATAGAGACTTTAATATTGAAAAATTTTCGAGGATATAAAAATGAGACCCGAATTTCATTTTGAAACTTGACCGCTATCATCTGAAGAAATGATGCCTGAAAATCATCAATACTTGAAGCTTTGGATATTTTTTTTAATAATTGATCATGAGTCATTAAGATAGAAAAAGATGATCTATCAAAAAGCTCCTTAGGAGAGGATATGGTTATCTGAGTTGAATTTTCATGATTACCTGACAGCATTATCATTGATTCAACTTATAATACAACACTTACTGAAGAGTACTTATTAAACGATTTTGGTAACTTAGAAATACATAAAAAATATAGTTGAATCGGGGTGAAATGCTCAACATATTTATTTGCCAGACATCCAGCGAATTCAAACTTTATTGAAACACTTTTGGAAAAGAAAATTACAGAATTAAAGAAATACATAGAAGATAATGCCATACATTGTGAAAATAGATCTACTTCAGCTATTTTGAGAAAATCTATACGAGATAGTTTGGGCAGTATTGAGTTTAGATCAATATTAATTCCCATTGATAAGGAAGATTCAAAGAAAATATGGGAACAGATTGAGAAATACTTACCACTTTTTGTTTTATTTCAATCCGATAGACAAAATAAAGATCAGGACTCCGAAGTTCAAGATCCTATGAAGCTTGCTATTAAGGAGATTTTAAAAGACCCTGTCATACAATGACAACTTATGGAAATAGCTATTAAAGTAGAGGAAAAAGTAAAAACAATAGCAGACATGACTAAAGAAAAATTGAATGAAATGAATCCAGAACTAGCAAATATATTAAAGCCGATACTCCCTCAATCACAAGATATTAAGTGGGAGAGTGCTTTCGGAAAGGTTTGAGTTGAATGTGATGATTGAATTCCTCTAAATAAAAGATGAAGTTGAGTAAGGCGATTGGTGCTTCTTAACTTTTTTCGTGCACAAGCTGAAAGAAGAAAAACTGAAAAATGATCATCTAATATTATTTATGCTATTGAAGAGCCTGAAACCTCACAACATCCAGATCATCAAAAAAAACTTATTAATGCATTTATTGAGTTATCAGAAACAGGTAGTTCACAAATAATCCTCACCACTCATAGCCCGGCCATATCTCAATTATTGCCTATAAATTCATTGTGTTTTATAGAAAAAGATAGTACAGGCAATGTTTGTATTACTAATATGAGAAATGATTGAAATACAGAAGTTCTTTTAAAAATTGTTGAATCGTTATGAATAATGCCAACTTTATCAAAAATAGTATGTTGTGTAGAAGGTGAAAACGATAGAAACTTCTTATTAGCAATAAATAAATCTATACCAGAACTTAAGAATATCTTAGATTTATCAAATGATCATATTTCCATTATTTCAATGTGATGATCTACGCTTAAGCGTTGGGTTGAAAGGCATTATCTTAAAAATGCTTGAGTGATTGAGTTTCATCTCTATGACAGGGACCCTGATAATCAATATGGCTGACAAATCGATATAGTAAATGCACGGGGCTCAAAAGATTCATGAAGGCTGACTATGAAAATGGAGATGGAAAATTATATTCATCCAGATTTAATTGAGGCTGATGAATATTTTTCTAATCTATCGTTAAATAGGACTGACTATGATAATTTAGATGTCACAATGTCAATTGCTAACCAAAAATTTGCAGATTTTACATCAAAAACACCAGAAGAAAGAAAGAATATTGAAAATAAGATAAAGCAAATACTTAATTCGAAAATTGCAGGAAAAATAACCAAGGAACATTTAGTAGAATTACAGGCTTGGGATGAAGTTTATAAATGGTTTTACGATTTAAGATCACTACTTTGAGATACTATTTCAATTACAGAATAGTTAATAATATTGCCTTTCTATTTTACTAAAAACTTTCCGGCTTCAGTAATTTGTTCAGATGCAAGATGGAGTTCATTTGAAAGCTTCTTTCTTCCTCGAGCACCATCAGCACCTCAGTCCTTAGATATTTTTGAGGAGAGAAGTCATAGGAAGGAGGATAGATTATCATATCGGAGTTTCACAATCCGATCTGTTAGTTCCAGGTTAGATATTCCGATCTCCTCGATCTTATGAGTATGCTTCAGGTTCAGGAAATCAGCACTCATGTATGGTAAACAAATCTCCCATGCTCGCATAATGTGATCAGAGGCCATATTTAGACTATTTCCAGCTTTTGAGAGAGACTCTGCAAGCTCGCCCTCTCCTATTTCTTTCGCCCATAAGGATTCTGATTCAATTTTTACTGAAAGTTCCTTGAGAACCAATCATAAAGAATCATAGAAGAGATCTCAAAGTTTTTCTGCGAGAGTCGGTTGATCCATAGAGATTCATTCGATCGTATCAATCTTCACGTGTTTTTTTGCCTCTTCATCGAGAATGAAATGTGCTTGAAGTACTTCCTCTTCTGATTCAAATATGTTTTCGTTAATCATCGATTGTGCTAAGGATCGGATAATAAAAGGGAGATATTTGTCGATTTGAGGCTCCAGATATCTCATGGAGTCTACATGTATAGATTCGGATCATGACATTCGCCCTCCATTGAAAGCAATCATAACCGTATGTCGTAACCAATGTTCGTATTTCTCTTTCGGAGATAATGCTTTGTATTTTAAGGTATTTTTTTCGTGTTGAGAGAATTTTTCTTGAGCCTGCTTATAGTCCTCAAGTATTTCGGTTGGTTCGGTCTCCATGGAGTGAGATTTGAAAACCGATACTCAATCCTGGAAAAGTTCATCAAAAAATACTGCAATACCGTCTGGTTTTTTAGTGGTAGTGCGTTCCACCTTAAAATGATCGTCAATGGTATGAGTCTGTTTATTGGCCCCTGATTGTTGTATATCGGTATTCTCCATGTAAGTTCCTTAATTATGATATATTCTAAACAATCTTAGCCACAGAATCTTTTACTTGTCCTTGTTGTATATAAACAGTAGGATTTACCACGAATCACTGATATTCAACATCAATAAGACCTTTAGTTTTATCAACCTTTTCTTCTACGGAAATTCCAATATGAGTTAATTCATTATATTCAAATATGGTCACCATTTTTGGAATTGAAGCTGTCTTATTTTTATCATTATATAATGTCTCAAAAGCATTATAATCAGTTTTTGCTTGTTCTGAGGATTCATAAGAAAGGATATAATACCCCATTCTCGCATCACGAATGGTTTTTGATCCAATAATAATACCATCTGATTTATCGACAGTATCTTTAAAAACAAGGAGACCAGATTCTACTGCTGTTGAATTTAGAAATGTAATTCATTTAAGAATAATAGGAGGTTTTTTATTTACTAATATTTGTCGCTCTGGAACTGAAGAAGATGTGATTTTTTCTGTATTTATAAGTTCCTGAATATCCATAGGAAGTCCATGAAAAACTGCATTATCAGTTAGTCATGCTGGATTAAGAAAAGGTGAAATCTTGATAAACAGATAAGGAATATTTCAGATATTATATTCAGCTAAAATTTCAGGGAAAATAATATCCTCAAAAATCTTTCATTCTCATATGGAAAAAACGGAATCCCTATATTTGTTTCGTGCCTCATCCGTATTGAACCGGAGCACGAAATAACAATTTGTATTACTTGTTGGGATAAGTGATACATCGTTTAATGTAGCAATAGGTTGATAGAG
>AMFJ01034479.1_pt1 | contig 13493 bp, 1 predicted proteins | sample 427208 | NCBI WGS metagenome assembly AMFJ01 (sample SAMN02954298, study PRJNA114691) | groundwater metagenome | biome: aquatic; feature: subsurface aquifer; material: sediment; isolation source: subsurface aquifer sediment | place: USA: Rifle, CO | collected 2008-08
TTCATTTTCCACAAAGTTGCACACACCAATTCCTGATGGTGTAACTAATTTTGAGAATTTGATTGCAGGGCATTTTTATTCAGGAGCGCTGTTTAAAGAAAAAACAAAATTATATTTTGGCGAGAATGCTTCATGTCTGGCTCAAGCTGATTTAAATTCAGATGGAAAAAATGAACTTGTAATAGCAGACTATAAAAATAATAAAATTATAATTGCATCATTTAATTATGAAAAGGGAATAATAACCGAAAAATCCATTGCTTCCGGCCAATCGCCTGTTGATTTAAAAGTCTCCGATATGGATGGTGATGGCGATTTGGATATTGTAATTGTTAATTCCGGAAGCAAAAATATAACTGTATTGATAAATAATGGAAATATTGATTTTGCCTCCCAAACTTATACAACTGGCAATAGTCCAAAATCTATTGCGTTAACTGATATCAATAATGACAATCTTCCGGATATTATTATTGCGAATTACAATGGCTCAAGCATTTCTGTTTTTATAAATCTTGGAAACGGTTCTTTCCAGAATCAGATAAATTATGCCACCGGCTCTTATCCCAGGTCTATTGCTTGCGGGGACATGGATAAAGACGGGGACATAGATGTTGTTGTTGGTGGTGGAGAGAGCTCATCAAACGACAGTATTACAATTTTTTATAACAACGGGGCAGGAACGTTTAATGTCAAAGAAAATCTTGGAGAAAACAAAAAGTTTAATGGAATCAAAACATGTGATATTGATGGCGATGGTTTTCCGGATATTATTGGGTCAAGTTATGTAAATAATGAATTTTATGTTTTAATTAATTCCGGTTCCGGGCATGCCTTTAGTTACTTAACATACAAACTTTCGAATTTGCCTTGTTTAATTTATAACAATGATTTGGATATGGATGGTGACCCGGATTTAGTTGTTGAATATAATTCCAACCTGGTAGATATTTTCTATAATGATGGTCAAGGTAATTTGAAAATTAGTGAATCCTATTATACCGAAGGAGTCTTTAGTAAGAATATTGAAATTGCAGACTTTGACACAGACAATGATTTTGATTTGATAATTCCATATGAAAATGGACAGGTTAGTATTCTTACAAATCAGTTTTATCAGGATAAACACTTAACATCTTCTCTGATAGCTAAAGAAATTATAATATCTAATGATTCTGTAATTGGGCTTAATTCATCAACTCCCGTGCAGTTAAAAGCAAAAATTAATGACGAAAGTAATATTGATGTATCAGGAAATGCTTATTTGAAAAAATTCAGTTCAAGTGATCCAAATGTGTTATTCATTGACTCGGATGGTAATACAATAGCTAAAAATCAAGGTATATGCATATTATCTGCGGAAATGGGTATTTATAAAACTTCAAAAAAAATTGTAGTATCAGACAATATAACAAGGGTCGCTGTTAAAGGCTATATACAGATGAATAATGGAGCTTTTATAAAAAATGCAGAAGTTACATCAAATTTCGGCGGGGCTACTTATTCTGATGACAATGGATATTTTATATTAAACATTCCCATTTCACAAAACAGCAAACTAGTTTTACAGGCCTCCATTTCTATTAATGGGATACAACATCAAGCCTCATCCCCTCAACTAAGCGTTAATCCGGGTCAAACTACCGATGCCGGATTATTAATTCTTCAACCAAAACAAACAGCCCCTTTATTTAATATGAACCAATATAATTTTGGAAATCGGCCCACCGGAGTTGGGATTGGTGATTTTGATAATGATGATGATTTGGATATGGCTGTACTTTTAGGATATGAAAAAAGGATGTATGTTTTGTCAAATCTTGGAAACGGCACGTATGAGATTTCCGCTACTTACAATTTCATAAACGAACCAAGGGCAATATATGTTACTGATATAAATAAGGATGCTAATCTTGACCTTGTCGTTGGATTTTATGGCTCATCGGCTCAATATATCTCTACATTAATAAATCAAGGGAATGGAACATTTATTGAGACGGTGGGATGTAAAGGTTCTTTATACAGTTATTTTTCTATGACCGACGGTGATTTGAATAAAGATGGAAATATAGATTTTGTTGTATCGGTCTATGGAATAACTTTGTTTAATACTCAGAATAGTGGCAAATTAATTACATCCAGTAAAATTCCTAATTATTCCACATGGAGTAATGATACTGTTATTGCTGATGTAGATAATGATGGGGATAGTGACCTGGTTATTGCCACAGACAAAATTTACATTTATTTAAACAATGGCGATGGCTCTTTTTCTGAAACAAGAAAAGAAATTAATGTTGCAGGTAGCGTTTCAAGACTAGCGGCAGGTGATATTGATCATGATGGGGATATAGATATTACCGCTGTTATATCAAATACTAATACAATGGTTGTACTTTTGAATCAGGGCAATTTGAATTTTAATATCAATAACTATACTACTGAATCCAAGCCTGTTAATGTGATTTTATCTGATTTTAATAATGATAATTATCCGGATATTGCAGTATCAAATCAAACAAGTAATTCAATTTCTGTGTTCATCAATAACAGTTCAGGCATATATACACTTCAAAATAACTATCCTGCTTCAAAAGACCCCGGCATATTAAAATCCGGTGACTTTGATAAAAACGGAACAAATGATTTAGCTGTTGTTACAGCTGAAGGAATAAAAATTCTTTTAAATAAAGGGAATGCTATTTTTAGATATCCCGCTTCTTTTGATTTTAAATTAACATCCAGACCGCAAGGTTCAGCAACCGGGGATTTGGATCAAGATGGCGACATGGATATAGTTTTATCAAATTCTGATAAAATTAATGTTAGCGTATATTTAATTAATCCGAAAAACGGGAATATTATTGAAAAAATAGTCCCAACATCCGAACGTGATCCTGGAACAATAAGAACACACGATTTAAATAATGACGGAATATTGGATTTAATTACGCTTCACAAAAGTTACGATTGTATTTCTGTTTTAATTGGTTCAGGACAGGGAAAATATAACACATCTGTCAAATACACTACAGGAGACTATCCGTATGATATTTGTATTAAAGACTATAATAATGATAATTATGCCGACCTTGCAATAGTAAATTATTACAGTGAAACTTTTGCCATCTATTTAAATAACGGCAATGGAACGTTTAAAACTCCTGTTAATTATACAATTAATGTTACTCCGACAAGAATTATTTCCGGAGACGTTGATAATGATGGTGATTCAGATTTAGTTATCGGCTCAAACGAGAAAAGTTATATTTATATTAATCAGGGAAATGGAACAGGCATATTTTCTCAAAATCAAAATTATATATCCGGCTGCGCATATGCTGTAGAAGATTTTGATAATGATGGCTTTAAAGATATTGCTACCAGAGAAACGAGTTCTTCAAAAAATTATGTATACATTAATAATAAATCAGCTAATTTTCCTTATTTTACCTGGTTTAATTGTGGTAATATAAATAGCTTTTTACCCGCTATTGACATCGATCAGGACGGGGATATTGATATAATCACTCCTAATCTTATTTTATTTAATAAAGGCGATGGAACTTTTTCCGGAACGTTTACACTTTCATCCGGTGAAAATTTTTCAATATCTGATCTTGATTGTGATGGGGATATAGATATTATTGCCGTTAATTATAGCAGTTCGTTAATGTCTCTTTATTTTAACACTACAACTATGTCTAATAGAGATCTTTTTCCTTTGAATCCCAAGAACATTAATTTAGTCTTAAATCCCTCGTTCCTTTTAAATGGCGAAACAAAGCAGATGAATATTTCTGCTGAGCTTTATGACGGAACAACTAAGGATATATCAAATTCAGATTATTGGAAATTATTTTTATCAGGACAATTATTGCATTCAAGCATCGATCAAAATGGGCTGTTAAATTGTTTTAGTCCTGGTATTGAAACCTTTAAAATAAATGTTGAAGATAAATCATTGAATCAGCAGGTTTCAATTTCTGCATCACAAAACTCTGTTTCAACCAAAGTTCAGGGAACTATAACGCTTGATGACGGCACTCCTGTTTCCGGCGCTGAAGTTACATCATCCAATGTTGGAGGAAAATGCATAACGGACAGTAATGGAAATTTTAGTTTTGATGTGATTATACCACAAGGGTCGGATATATCAGTTATGGCTTCTGTTATAATTAATGGACAAACATATGAAAAGGTATCCGTACCTATATCTGTGAATACTAATGGCATTACTCAAATAGGCGCATTGATTCTCAAACAACAGTATTCCGGAATAATGCACGAGATACAAAATGAGTATAAGCTTCCTTTCGCGCCCGGTTCAATTGTTTCCGGTGATTTAAACCAGGATGGTATGGAAGACTTGGTGTTTGCCAATAATTATGGAGGTTTTAGTGTTGCCTTTTTAAATTATTATAAAAAAATTCTTTCAGTTTCTTCATATAAGAATTTAAGCCAAATACAATCATATTACTACAATAATCAGGCGTATCTTGTTGATTTAAACAACGACCACTGCTTGGATATTTTGTTTTTTAATTATTCAGATAAAACGGTAACGGCATTTGAAAATAACGGTCAGGGAATATATTTAGAAACAACAAATTTTATAATTACTACTACAAATACATATCCAACAACAAATCCAATATCAGTCGGAGATTTTAACGGAGATGGTTACGGAGATTTTGCTTCTACCGATTCCAGCAAGAATATTTATATCTGGATAAATAAAAAGAATGGAACCTTTGAGAAGACTAATACTCTAGTTTATGGCGATTATATTATTTCAGGTGATTTTATTAAAGACGGCAAAATTGATTTATGTGTTTTTAATTATGAATCCAGTCAATCTGCAAATTACATATATACTTTAGAAAATAATGGTACTGGAGGATTTAATAAGTCCAAAACTTCTTGCATGCTCTATAATAAGTATATTCGCAAAAAGTCTTTTTGTGGTGATTTTAATGGGGATGGTTTTATTGATTTGGTATGTTCAAACCAGTATGATTATGAATTATATATTTTGTTCAATAACGGAGATGGAAGTTTTGCTAATGAAATCACTTACAATATAGGAATAACACTAGGGGATATTATTGTTAAAGATATCGATGGCGATGGGGATTTGGATTTGATTTGTTCAAATACCAGTGCTGTTATAACAATGATAAATAATGGCATGGGGATATTTGTAAAGAAAGATATGTATCAGACCAATCATGTGGCGACTAACGGCTATTATTCCACAGTAACAACAGCTGATTTTGATAATGACAAGGACATAGATTTAATTGTTTCTTCAAATAAAAATTCATCTTTAAAATTTCTGTCAAACAAAATTATTCCCAATATATCAGAACCGGTACCACCAATCTTGCAAAAATTAACTTTGTCGGTTAATTCTTCAGTAATGAATAATCTTGATTCCCAATCAGTTCATTTGTCAGCTCAATTAAGTGATTCCACAGAAAAAGATATTTCTTATGGAGAAATCTGGAAAACAATTTCAAGCAATCAGGGAATTTTTGCCGGAATAAATCAAAATGGAACAATTATTGCAAACTTAAAATTTGGTACCACAAATATATCTGCATTAGCAGGCGGGTTATCATCGAACATTAATATTGAAGTCAAAGATTCCATTCCCCCTCTAATTAATGCAGGAAACGATATTACTGCTGTTGCGACGGGAGGAAAAACAAGCGTTACTCTTCCGATAGTGTTTGTTAAAGATATTAATGACCCAAATCCTCTTGTAACAAGCAATGCTCCGTCTGATGGATTCAAGTATGGAACTACAGTCGTTACCTATACAGCAACTGACAAATTTGGTAATATCAATTCTGATTCCATTAATGTAATAATTACTGCTCCTCAGATACCTTCTACAGAAGGGAAACCCATTGATATAATTGGTATTAAAGATCTGGAAAGATTTTATGTAAAACTGCTGGAACGAACAATTACAATACTTATCAGAGAAAATATTAACATCAAAAGCCTGAAGATTAAAATCAATGGAGAAATAATTCGGAATCTTTCAAAAGACGATATTTTATCAATACCTTCATATTCACAATATTTTTCTCTACCCATATCTTTAACAAGTAATTCAAGCCATTATAATATTCGTGCTGAAGTTGTATCGGAAAATAATGAAATATATTGGGATGAAAGAAATATATTCTTTATTGATTATATTCCGAATGTTCCTATTTCAATTGAAGAAAAAGAAACAACCAATAAAAATAATATTCATATTAATTTTTCACCCATCAATTTAAGTCAAATGAGATTTGGATCATCAAGTGATTTAACAAATATACAATGGCAAAACATCTCTCAACCCGTTAGTTATTTTTTAAGCCATGGGGATGGATTAAAAACTATTTTTGCGCAATTTAAAAATATCGATGGAATGGAAACCGGGGTTTATTCAGCTCAAATAAATTTAGATCAAACTCCTCCCGGTAGAATAAGTGACATTGAAGTTTTCCAAGTGAATGAATCACAGATAAAATTATTATGGAATAAAACTAATTCAAGTGATTTTGCAGGTTATGAAATTTATTCTAACAATGGCGTAGGTGAAGTTGATTATAATAATCCGGTCGCCACTGTTATTGATAACAAATGGCAAAGTGAAATTTTGAATGAAGGAAATTATAAGTTTTCTGTAAGAGCTGTTGATACAATAGGCAATAAAGGGGATTTTTCTCATGAAGTTTCAATATCACTGCCGCAAATTTCAGGTAATCAGATAATTTTTCCACAAGATGGTTCAATTTATAATGGGGCATTACCGATACAATGGACAGTAGATTCAAATACAAATGAAGCATTAACAAAATATGAAATTGAATATAAAGATTTTAATAATACTTCCGTTAATAAATTCCAAAAAGTTTTGGAAAGCACACCTGTATATTTTGATATTTCAAATGAAGAATGGTTTAAGGTTACACAGCCTGGTTACCAAGGTGCTTTTACAGGATTTGGCGCAAATGGCAAAAAATATCAAAATGGTGTTTTAGTTAATGGTGTGGTTGCTTCATGGTATTCTGCAACAGAAGGAAGCTTCCCGAGAAGAGGATTAATATGCACTAATGCTATTTATAGTTTTGATAATTTAATTTTGAAACGCTGGAATGCGGGTTATTACATTTACGGTGTTTTTGCGTATGATAACGGAGTTATATTAGCACAAATAAATGATCGTTATTCATCTAACGATTACAAATATCATTACAAAATTATAAAAAATGATTTTATAAATAACCTAATCAATATAGAAGATTCAAAATTTAATCTCCTAGATGTTAAGCAAATCTCTATGGGTTCAATCAACAATCAAAAGTGGTATGCTTTTGATAATTCAATTATTAATTATGAATCAGGCGTTACTTATAATGTCGAAGGGCATTGCAAATTTATCGGAGATGATCTATATTTTGTAAAAAACGACACATTGTTTTGTGCTTATAACTATGGTTCAATTACGTCGTTTGATACCACAAACTGGGAAACATTCTTGCTTACTGATAGAACAGGGTATAATTCGGATTTGTTTTTAGGAAACAAAATACAAACCTTTTTTGTGCAAGAAAACAAATCATGTTTTGGTAATGGCGGTAACAGAATTTTTATTGGAACTGAATCCGGTATTACTGTTATTGATGAAAACAGAGAATATGCCGGTAATAATAAATATACAACCTTTGCATCAGTTTCTTCAATAGATGAAAATACAAATTATAAAATATTACCTAAGTTTTTCTTTGGCATTAAATCAATTTATGCATTTGGAGATGTTATATATATAATTAATGAAGGCGGCGTTAAAGATAATACAGTAATACCTGCGACTATGTATGCAATTTCATTGAAAGATAATTCCATTATTTTTACAAAATCAACATCTGATTTAAAAACACTACAATACAATTCGTATCTTACAAAAGAAATTTTAGAAAATGAAATCAATTTGTTTAATTTTAGAGAAATACTCGTAAATGAAAATCATTTTTTATCTAAATTTATTACTAGTGAATTAACTAAATATGGAGTTTATAATAGTATTTATGATGCTATTAGCTGGAATGGAGATAATTTTGTTACGAATGTTTATGAATTAAATTATATATCATTTATTATAGAAGTATTAAATTCAGTTTATTCAAATCCGGCATTATTTTTAAATAATAAATCTCAATTTCAAATCCCTGAAAACTCAGATTCTAAGAGAAAATTAGATGAATTATTAAATAAACAAATTCTTTTTTACGATACTAATGAGGTATTGACGTCAAAAGATAATTTGTCATGGGAAGAAAGTAATGAATTTATTGATTTCATGATTTCATTGTTTCATGATAATCCTTCTATGCCGCAATTAATAAAATATCCACGTACATCAACAACAACTACTACTCATCACTTTTTTATGACAAATAATGAAGAATTATTTTTAACTGCGAACTCTTTAGTTGAAAGTGTAACAAGTAATTGGATTCCTGTTGCAGGGATAAACGATGAAATATATACACATAATTTTAACGGAAGTTATTTATGGGATGTTTCAAATGTTATATCTACTGATAAAGCTTCCCTTAGAATACGAGGTTTTGACGGTACTAAATATTCTGATTATTTCTACAATAATGGTGTTTTTGCAATCGCCGGAAGTAAAGAACCTACAGGCACTGTAAGTACAACCCCTATTCATTTGGATCCTTACATTGAGCTTCAACTTTCCAATAACTTCAATGCGGTATCTGTAATGATCGCTGAAAACAGCTCCTTTAATAATGTTTTATGGCAAGATTATAAGGATAATATTACATATGTTACACCAAGTGCAGGCGGCGAGATTACTCTTTATGTAAAATTTAAGAATTCATCAGGGCTTGAAAGTAAAACAGTAACTGCAAGTTTTATTCTTAATGAAAACAAACCCTATATTAATCATATAATACTTTCAGATAAAGACACCGGCGATATTAATTTTACAAATGAAAATGAAGTAAATGTATTTGTAGATGTTCCGCCTGATAGAGGCGTTACTGAAATGATAATCAGCACATCTAATAATTTTACCGGCAGCCAATGGACAATTTATAAAAATAAATTTTTATTTGCGTTTGATAATGTTGAGGGCTTAAAGACATTATATGTTAAAGTTAGAAATTCAAAAGGTGAGGAATCTGGTGTTTATGTTGTTAAAATTAATTATGATATTGAAGGTTTTAAATTAGGAGAACCGCAATCAAATGTAAATTATAATTTTACACCGAATTCTAAATATTCAGCTAAATTTATGTATTCATATAACTATACGTCTATAATGTATTTGTGGGTGGATAGAAATAATATCATTGGAGTGGATACATTGTATAATTTACCTCCAAATGTTATTACTCGTGAATCACATCAGATGGAAAGTGTTATTTATAATGAAAAAGATATGGAGGTGTTATTAGTAACAACATCACCAACAAGCAGGGATATTTGGAGAATAAAATTATACTCAAATTATTATAATTATTACTTGGGTTATTATTTGAAATCGTATTCATTATTAATTACGTTACCTCTTGAAGAAAAAGTCGGTTTAGTAAATCTTCAAGATAAGAATTTAGTAGAAATCTATACATCAAAAGGAACTGAAGGGTGGAAATATTTATCAGAAATGTTGTTTAATTCTTCTGTCTTATATTCCAACCTGTTAAATAAAAAAGCAAGTAACGATTTAGGTTCAATAAATTTGTATGAAATTTCTAATAAAATTTATGGGACATCACCAAACAGTGAAATAAATAAAATAAAATTGTATCCTGAATCAAAAGGTATTATAAATTCATTCGTTTGGGATAAATCAGATCTCTATATTTATGCTGCTTTGCGCGCTAATAACTTATTTTCTATTCAAGCAATCAAATCCGATGGAAGTGGTAATGATAGAATTATTTATCAGGGAGTTGATGGCGAAATTATCAAAGATTTAAAAATCACAAATGATGGTTCTAAATTAATTTATATATCAAGGATAGGAACGACAGAAACAATTAAACATTTTTCTCCATACACACCAGCTCTTTCTTTACCGGCCTGCGGTTTTTATTATCCGGAGCCTTATCGGTTTCAATCAATAAAAAATGATAATAATATTAGAACAATAATAGATCCGGGATATGTATTTACGGGGGAAAAATTATTTATCTTAGGAACTGCAACCACTTCTAAATCTGTTGAAACAGAACAAGTCTTATCAGATTTTGTATCTTATAAATTAGAATACAAAGAGTTTTTTGATACAGAATGGAAGACATTAAAATATTCTGAGACTCCCGTAGATAAAGGAATTCTGGGCGAACTGGATATTAATTCATTAAATGTTAATAAATTCGATTTATATGCTTATGAATTTAAATTAACTGTTAATAGTTCTAACACTTCTGTTTCCCAGATTACACACCTTAGATTTGATTATGAAACTGTATATTCACACCCTAATAACTTTTTAAAATTAGGAGAAAAATTATACCTTAAAGATAATGTCACTTTTTATGCGGATTCACCGATGAGATGGAATTCTTCTCTGTTCCGTATAAACATTGATTCTAAATCAATTACCGGCAAAGATACTGTAAGTATGAACACCCTTGATAATGATAAAGCTGAGATTATATTTAGTTCCGATGTATGCAAAGAAACTTATGAAGACTCTGTAAAGAAGTTTTTTAAAAGGCCTGAAAATATAATATTTGTTTCTTTTGACATAAAAAACGAAGGAACCAAAATTATTTTTTATCAGATAGAAGGTGACCAGCTTGATAAAAGACAAGGTCAGATTTCATTTTATTATGATATAACTCCACCAACTATTTCTTCAGTGAAATTACAAGAAATAAAGGCAACCGGAACAGCTAAGGTAAATATAAATACTCAAGGCAATGATATTGCTGAAATAAAAGTATGGCCGATAAATGATTTTCCAACTGATTGGCTTCCATTTAATGAAAACACTCAAATAACTTTTCCCGATAAAGAAGGTTTAACTTATATTCTGGTGTGGTTCAGAGATATTGCAGGAAATGAAACGGATGTATTTATATTACCCATAACATTAGATAAAACTCCGCCTGCAAATATTTCAATAGATGTTTTGGAAGGTGAAATAGTAAACACCAGAGATGTACATTTAATATTAAAAGCAAACGATGCAAGTCAATTTAGAATAAGCGAAGATTCAGCTATGACAAATAGTGCATGGTCAGAATATACGGGAAATAATAATTATGATTACACATTATCACCTGAACAAGGTGCAAAAACTGTTTATTGCCAGTTTAAAGATGTTGTCGGCAATACCACCGAAATAATTTCTACACAAGTAACATTTGTTTCTAATTTTATTTCAGATGGCTTTTCTATAGTTGAAGGGAATTTTACAAACAAAAATTCAATCGGATTAGTTTTACATTCAGTAAATGCCAATCAAGTACAAATAAGTGAAAGAAATGATTTTTCCGCTTCAGTTCCTGAACTATATTCTGAAAATAAAACATTTATATTATCATCAATAGACGGATTAAAAAAAGTTTATGTTAAATTTATAAACCAGGCATCTGATGAAATTGGCATTGTATCTCAGAAAATAGAACTTGATACAATAGCTCCATTAATAGAGCTTTCAAGCCCTAAAAATAATTCTACATTAACAGGTAATTAAGCATGGAAAATTTTAAGAAACAAAGTACTCTTATTTCTACAATGTTGTTTATTTGGGTATGTACTATATTTTATTTTAATCCCAGATTAATTGCTCTGTTAATAGGCAATGAACCATTTATAGCAAAACTATCCGTTATCCTATTCATTCTTACTTTGGATTTATTGTGGCTTTATGGAATTTATCACATAACTCATATATTATTTTCTTATTTCATAACTAATAAAAATCCGATATTTAAGAAATCCTTGGTGGATGAAAACCAGCCTTATGTTGCGGTTTTTTATACAACAAAAAATGACTTTAATTCAAACGCATGTAAAAGTTGTTTAAATCAGGATTACAAAAACTATAAACTTTTTATATGTGATGATTCTGATAATTTGAATGTTAAAAATCAAATTAAACAATTTGTTTCTTCAAATAAAAATACAATCGAATATTCTGAACGAATAGACAGAAAAGGCTTCAAAGCAGGCAATATAAATAATGCATTAAGAAATCTCGATAAAAAATATGAATACATACTCGTAACAGATTCTGATTCAGAATTGCCCAAAGATTTCATTTCAAGATTAATGCCATATTTTAAATCTGATAATTCTATTGCATTTGTTCAAGCTATGCAAAAAAACGGGACTCTTTCAAATACAGAATTCTCAAAGAATATGGATCCGTTGATAAGTATTCATTACAACCATTATGTAATCAATAAAAATGTATATGGACACTCAATGTGGTTTGGTCACGGGGCAATATTACGCAGAGACGTTATTGATGAAATTGGCGGTATCCCTGAAATTGTCACTGAAGATTTAGCCTTTTCTTCGGAAATAAGAAGGTTTGGTTATCAAGGCGTTATTGCAACAGATGTATGGAGCTTTGAAGCAACACCTGAAGACATACTTCGATTTAGAATTCGAAATCGTAAATGGGTAAGAGGAACATTTGAATATTTTATAAAATATTTTCCAAAAATATTAATTTCCGGTAAAATTTCATGGTTTGAAAAACTCGATATTTTAATTTCCGGATTTTCTTTATTACAAGCACTACCGTTTCTAATATTTGTGTTTATTGCAAGCTTTACGATGCCTTTGTATTATACCGCACAAAATATTAAAGGACCTTTTTTCCTGATACCGCCTATTTTATATGATTCATGGTATGGTGTGGTTTTAAATACAAGATATAATGTTTTCTGGAGTTGGGATTTTTATTTAATAATGATAATTACAATATTTTCTCCATTGCTTCCGGTAATGTGGGATTTAAGAAAAGAAAAAATTAAAATGTTTAAGTTTTTATTAATGACTACTTTTATTAATTTATCTCTTCTCTTTGATAGTGCTAAAGAAATCATATCATATCTTTTAACAAGAAAAAATATTTTTACCGTAACGGGAGATATAAATTTTTCTAAAGAAAAGCCTGTATTTTTGATTACAGAATTAATTTTAGGATTATCGTTAAGTTTTTATGCATTTAAAACCTATAATCTCTGGCTTCTATCTTTAGCTTTAGCAATGATTATAACCCCATTCTGGCTGAGAACCAGACCAAATGCATTATTAATGGTACTGTCATCAATACCATTTTTTATGACAAGTGTAATAACATTTTTAATTGGAATAACTTTAATTCAGGATATGTTAATAAGTTGAGGTTATTTAATACCGTAAGGGCGCGTTTTACACCGCCCATAAATTTAAATTAAATGTAGGGGCGACTTTATGTCGCCTTTGATATA